>JGI20225J20221_1000115_pt2 | contig 73146 bp, 60 predicted proteins | sample BioMet4_FD_20221 | JGI IMG/M metagenome (IMG submission 20221) | reverse complement strand
CCTTCGCGCTGTCGCAGACCTGACCGGCGTTGAGTTTTTCAGGAAGGTCTGCGCCGCAGATAGCAGCGGAAACGGAGGCCAGCGCCGGGACAGTTGCCTCCATGTCATTTGTCAGGAACCGGCTGTCGGTGCGCGGATAGGTGCAGAGTTTCTTTTCATAAAGCGATTGCAGGTAGTCCAGCGTCTGCTGGGCCGTGTATCCGAGCAGGCGGTTGGCGTCTCGCTGGAGAGTGGTCAGGTCGTAGAGCGCGGGGGACTTTTCGGATTTTTCTTTGCGTTCTACGGCCTTGACGGTGGCCGCTTTCCCTTCACAGGCAGCGGCAATTGTTTTGGCGTCCGGCTTCGCTTTCAGTTTGTCGCTGGCAGCGGTAAAATCGCCGCAGTCGAGATTTACCGTGTAGAACGGTTCCGGCTGAAACGCTGAAATATCCGCTTCCCGCTGCACGATGAGTGCCAGTGTTGGGGACATGACGCGCCCGACATTCAGGGTGCGGTGGTAGAGGACGGAAAACAGGCGTGTCGCGTTGATTCCAACGAGCCAGTCGGCCTTGGAACGGCAGAGCGCGGACTGATGCAGGCCGTCATAGTCCCGGCCCGGTTTCAGATCGGCAAAGCCATGCCGGATGGCCTCATCCTCCATGGAGGAAATCCAAAGCCGCTTCATCGGCTTAGCGCAGCCCGCCATGCAGTAGACGGTACGGAAGATCAGTTCACCCTCGCGCCCGGCGTCGCAGGCGTTGATAACCTCACTCACATCGTCGCGGCGCATCAGGGTACGGAGAATGTCGAACTGCTTCCGTTTGTCTTTCCCCACGGTGAACTGCCAGTTCTCCGGCAGAATGGGAAGGTCTTCATGCCGCCATTTGGCATATCTTGCATCGTAGGCGTCGGCTTCGGCCAGCTCCGCGAGATGGCCCAGACACCAGGAAACGAGGTAGCCGCCGCCCTCCAGATACCCGCCGCCGCGCTGCTTCGCGCCGATCACGGCGGCGATGCTTTGGGCAACCGAGGGCTTTTCGCTGATTACAAGTTTCAATTCTGTTGTTCTCCTTTCAATGTTGACATAGAAAAAGAGCAACCGATTTCTCGATTGCTCCTGATCATTGTGGTTTTTTATACGGGCGAGTTGAGTTGGCTAACCTATTATGACATTCCCATTTAACGAAGTGCGAGGTTCCCATTTTCCTGAACAAATGGCTTATATTCTAATTTCGCCCGCGCTTGCCGTATGCGCAAGCCTCAGTACAGTATTCTGATTATAATAGTGATCGGCAAGCGCCAGCAAAACATCGTATTGCAGTTTCCGCTCCCGGATATGCTTAGCTACAACAGAATACGGTTGTTCTTCATCGACAGGAGTACGCTCCATCATATCCAGGACATCCAGTATTTGCAGATAAGCTTTGTTTCCTGCGGTAACCGCAACTTTTGGAGGGCGGATCATGACGCCGAGCTTCTTATCGGCCCGCACACAGTTTTTTGCTATATTGGTTGCCAGCAGTCGTTCTCTCGGCATTTGAGATGTCAGCCCCATACGGTGCAGGATAGCAGGGCCGGTTTCATATCCGATATCAGGCAAAAGGTATTTATCAGCAATAAGCTGCTCCTTATTGATTCCCATTTCACCGAAAGCCGTTGCCACTGTGCGATAATAGATACCCTTTTGATAGGTACGGAGATCCGCCATTGCTTTGCCGTCCAGAATACGCTTAAATGCAACGGCGGTAGCTGACGCCGCAGCTTTAGGCTCCAAATTAAAGGTGTTCTCTATCTTTGCAGCCATCTGATTGGAATATATCGGGATTCCAATTTTTTCTTTGCTCACTTCTTCGCACACAAATTCAACATATGTCTTTTTCACCTGAAGCGCCTCCTTTCCTGATATTTTATATGCGCATATCAAACCAATAATCATCATCTGTTATATCAGATAATCCGGAACTGTCAACCTAAATGTTTTGTTTGTATGGACGAAACGGAAAGATGTGCGCAGTCATCTTAAATGATTACGCACATCTTCATAATTCAATTGGGAACAATTGCTGGAAAAGTATCTTTCGTTTTCCGTTTCTATGCTCACGCCGTTATCGCTCCAGAGTTTTAACTTTTGGCGTGATGATGAGGTTTCGGTAACAGGTCCCGGCGCAGCAGGTGCCGTAATAAGAGCAGCCGTAGCAGCGGTGGTCTTTCGGTAAAGGCGGCGGCGATTCTTCCTGCCGCTGTCGGGGTTTTTGCACCATCATCCGTTCATAGGGACTATCGGTGAAAAAGGTCATTCGTCCTCACGCTCCGTTTCTTCGTCGGGCGATTCCGGTTCATCCTGCGGCTCGGTTTTTTCTTCCGTATCCTCATCTTCCAGAAAATCGTATTCATCCGCGTCCTTTTCATTTTTCGCGGGGGGCTTTGCCTTGCGGAGCTTCAAAAATAAAATCACAACGCCCACAATGACCGCCAGAAGAATGATAACAGCGGCCATTTTTACGGTGCTGTTCTGCTTTCCTGTCTGCGATATTGCAGATGTCCCGGTTGTGGATACAGCCGGAGCGGAAGACGTTTCCGCAGTGGAGGACGCTCCCGGCGTAGACGATGCTTCCGATGTCTGTGTATTCTTGGCGGTATCCGTAGTGGCCGTGGAACTGCCGCTGTCCTTGCTGTCGCTCTGTGTCAGAGAGAGCAGGTCCTTTGTGGTTACGGTATCCAAAAAATACACGTTATCGCCGGTTTTCTGCTTGTCTATAATCAGGTAAAATACGTTCCCGTCCGACGTTTTAATGGTCAGGAACTCTTTGCCGTCCCCATTGGTCGTATCGCTGACGACACTGCCGGTGCCGTCCGGTGTCGAAGTAGTGGAGGCTGATGCCGTATCATTAACGGCAAGGGCGTTTACGGAAAAAGCCGCCATGCAGAGCATGACGGCCAGAAACGTTGCAAAAATGCGTGCCGGTTTAGTCCTCATTTTTCGTGTCCTCCTGTACGGACGAGCCGGCTTTTTCATAGTATGCCTGAATCAGCGCGGCCAGCTCCTGCGGCTGCATACCGGCGTCCCGAACCAGCCCGACGATATCGGTGTTCTCCAACTCGGTTTTCTGCTGTTCCAGCTCCCGAACATGGTCTTGAAGCTCGGATATTTTCTTTCTTGCTTTCTCCAGTTCCGTTTCAATTTTGCTGATTTTAGGGTTCATAATGCTTCCTCCGTTCATTGGGCGGGTAAACGCCCGTAACTATAAAAGTGAGATTGCCAGTAGCTTGTGTTGAGATTCGAATAGCCGATGGGATCTCCTGCCGCGATCATCATGCCGTTCCCAACGTAGATACCCACATGGGATACGCCGTCCGTATCGTAGGTGTGTTCAAAGAATACGAGGTCGCCCGGCTTGGCGTCAGCCGCCGAGACAGGGGTGCAGATATTATACAGGCCCTGCGCGCCCAGCCGCCCCACATTCCAGCCGCTGTGATTGATGACCCAGGACACAAAACCCGAACAGTCAAAAGAGGTGGTCGGATTGCTGCCGCCCCAAACGTAGGGGTAGCCGAGGAATTTTTCCGCCTCTTTCATCATGGCGGCGAATTGTTCGTCCTTCAGCGCCTCCGGGGGGATATCGTAATCGGTGTAGTCCTTTTTCGTGGAGGCGTTGGGATAAGCCGATGTTGGAAACAGATCGGGCCGGTTTCCCAATGTGGACATGTACATNGAGTANAGTCCAACTTTATCCTCGCTCATAATGAATACCGGAAGATGGGACAGGTTTTCATTGTGCAGCGTCACGGTACAGACGGTATAATCAGTACCNTCTCTGGTTTCCGTTGTCACGGTTTGNGTCAGTTGGTATTGCTTGGAGAACAGCATGGAAAGTGTGTCCCGAACCTCGTCCAGCGTCCACTCGCCGCCGTACCACGCGGTGAGAATGGAAATGAGCACATAGGGGTCGTGGCCGATCTTGTCAAGGTCGTAACGGTATTCGTCATAGCCGGGGTGAAGCGTTTCATAGTTGTCCGCTTCGTTCTGAAGCTCTGCTTCCATCGTGGCGTAAGCGGCCTCCGCGCCCAGCATGGCTTNGTCCGTCGAGGGATAGGTGGAAATGGTGACGCCGGACAGCCCGCCTTCCAGCAAAACAAAGTTGGAAGATATGCAGTTCAGGAAAAGGGCGATCACCATAAAAATTCCTATTGCGATGATAACGCCTTTGTGGTGCCGTGCGATATATGCCGCCGTCCGTTTGCTCTCCCGCGCCGCCGTCTTTGCCGCTTTTGCGGTGTTTTCAGCGGCTTTGCCTGCATAGCCTGCCGTCTGACTGGCCCGCTTTGCGGCGGCGTACTGTTTTTTGACAGCCCACTTCTGCTGCCAGCGGGAAATTGGATTACTGGAAAGCTGCGGGTTGTCCAGCACAGCCTTTTTCTGTAAGTAACTGAGGTTGGCACGGTCAAGCCGCTGTTCCGTTTTTGCGGCGTTCCGGTAGGGAGTGAGCCGATGGGAGCGGTATGCACTCCGGCCAGCGCGGGCCGAAAGCTCGGCTGTTTCCTCGCTTTTATGCGCGGCTTCCACACCCACGTTATCATCCTCCGACTGCCGGATTTCCCGATGAAACTGCGTCAAAATGGCGTTGGCGGGCGCGTCCCTGACGGCATGGGTGAGTTTGGAGGGCGGCTTTTTCTTATCGATTTCCTCAAACTTTAAGCGCGTCGTGACCTTGCCGGTGGTGAGGTCCGCGACGCGCTCTTTTGTTTTTATGGTTTTCTTTGGTATTTTGGTTTGCGCCTTATCCGCTTTCGCCGCCGCTTTCTGTGCCCTGCGGACAGGTTTTTTCAACTCTGGGTTGGTACGTTCCTCGTCTGTAAATTTCAGACGGGGCACTCGTTTTTCCATATTCCTCACCTCGCTTTTTGCCATGCGCGGGCGCTTATGTCGCCGCCATTTCCTGCAATTTGGTGGTCATGGTCCGGTACAGTTCCGTATCCTTTGGAAAATGGTCCACAAATGGAAGGATGACGTTGCCGTAGAACAGCAGCCCTTCACCCTCGCCGGATTGGGTGACGTAGGAGAGCTGGTGCGATGAAATGTTGAGCTGCTTGGCAAGAATCTGCCGGTCGCCGGACGCCTGATTGAGCATATAAATATAGTCCGAGTTCTCAAAAATGTTTTCGATCTCGCGGGAGGAAAGCAGGTCCTTGATGTTCTGCGTGATTCCGGTCGGGATGCCGCCCCACTTGCGGAAACGCTTCCAGATTTCCACGGAGTAGGCGGCGGTCTGTTCCTCTTTCAAAAGTAAATGGAACTCGTCGATATAGTAGCGCGTGGATTTTCCAACCGCGCGGTTGACGGTAACGCGGTTCCATACCTGATCTTGAACAATGAGCATTCCGATCTTTTTGAGCTGCTTGCCCAGCTCTTTGATGTCATAGCTGATGACGCGGTTTTCCACGTTGACGGTGGTACGGTGATTGAATACGTTGAGGGAGCCGGTGACGTAGATTTCCAGCGCCGTGGCGACGTACTGCGCCTCTTTTTCCTCCTGACGCCGCAGCTCGTTATACAGGTCTTCCAGAATAGGCATGTTNTCCGGGCGCGGGTCGTTCAGATAGCTGNGGTACACCAGCCTGACGCATCGGTCGATGATTGTTTTCTCCACNGGCTGCAAGCCCTCCTTGCCGCCGACGATCAGCTCNCANAGNGAGAGNATAAAATCGGACTTNAGNGACAGNGGGTTTTCATCGTCACTGTAATTNAGGTTCANNTCCATCGGATTGATGTANTCNNTGGANGTNGGTGAAATGCGGATGACCTGCCCGTGCAGGCGCTCCACCAGNGGGCCGTATTCGGCCTCCGGGTCGCAGACGATAATATCGTCGTTCGTGACGAGGAACACATTGGCAATCTCACGTTTCGCGGCGAAGGACTTGCCAGCGCCGGGGGTGCCGAGAATCAGGCCGTTGGGGTTTTTCAGGAGCTTCCGGTCTACCATGATGAGGTTGTTGGAAAGTGCGTTTAGTCCGCAGTAAAGGGCTTCGCGCCCTGTCTGGAACAGTTCCTGCGTAGTAAATGGGATAAAAATAGCGGTGCTTGATGTGGTCAGGCCCCGCTGTATCTCTATTTGGTTGTATCCGAGCGGCAGACTGCTCATCAGCCCTTCTTCCTGCCTGAAATCCAGGCGGGTCAACATGCAGTTGTACTCTCCCTGAACGATGCTTGCCGTCTGGAGCACGCTATTCCTGAGCTTTTGCCTGTTATCGGCCACGTTGAGAACGAGGACGGTCACAAGGAACATACGCTCGTTATGGCTCTGCAAATCCTGCAACAGCTTTTTAGCCGCATCCCCGTATCTACGAGATGCTGGAGACCTGTTTTAGTGGAGATATCAGCATTCTGGTGGTCAACGCTCGGCACATGAAGAATGTACCTGGGCGCAAAACAGACATGCGGGACGCGCAGTGGATTGCGACGCTGCTGCGCGCTGGGTTGCTGAAGGGCAGTTTCATACCAGATAAGGCGTTTCGAGAGCTGCGGCATCTGACTCGCTATCGCAAAAGCATTGTGCATGACATAACTGCGCAGAAGAACCGTATTGACAAATTTTTGCAAAGCTCCGGCTTTCGGTTCACAGCATTTCTCTCAGATGCATTCGGAGCATCCGGTCGCAATATCATCCGGTACCTGATTCAAAATGGAAGCATTGACCGTGCGGCACTGGATGTCTGCCTGAAAACGAAAACCCGAAATCGTATTGACGAAATACTCGTTGCGCTAAACGGAACCCTATCGCTCCACCAACGCAGTTTTCTTGCCATGATATTTTCTCATTTGGAATCTCTTGAGGCACATAAAAACGTGGTTGAAAATTCGATCGCAGAAGAAATTCTGAAGCATGGCGAGGCGTTAAGTTTGCTTTGCTCTATCCCGGGAATTGATGTCACTGCGGCAGCTTCCATTATTGCAGAAATCGGAACGGATATGAGCGCATTTCCTGATGCTCAGCACATTTGCTCTTGGGCTGGACTGAGTCCAGGTAACAACGAAAGTGCCGGCAAGCGAAAAAGCGCGCACATCAACAAAGGAAATCCCTACATCAAAAGCATACTGTGTGAGGCGGGCTGGATCATCTCCGGAAAACGAACGCTCTATCTGTCCGGCTGGTACTGGCGGGTTAAGCAGCGAAAAGGAGCAAAGCGAGCTACTGTCGCATTGGCACGCAAGCTGCTTACGCTGATTTACACCATGCTCAAGACCGGAGAGCCATACAATGAGGATTGCTTTGAGCAGCGCCGAAAGCAAAGCGAGCGCAAACGGGCAAACCGCATGGTAAACGAATTAGAGAAACTGGGCTATATGGTTGTAGCTCCAGAATAATGGCATTGGTCATATTGCTTTTTGCGACAGGTTTTAGTCTGCCGCTATTTGTGCTGTGATGATTTTTCATGAGGCGTTGAAAACCTGTTTGTCAAGGTGCAGCGCTACGACTTATTTTCGTAGCAAGGTTCAATGAAGAATCAAAATATATCCCTCATAAGCCTTTTCATTTTGGGGGCCTGATAGGATACACCTAACAATGGTTTTTTAGAAATTTCTCCATATTTTTAAGTCCTTTGCTAATTGACTTACGTACATTTCTGGAGTCTACCCCTTCCGCACGCGCAATATTAGCCTGACTGATGCCAAGTATGTAATGGGCATAGATTCGTTTGGACTGTTTATTCGGCAGTGCAGCAATGGCTGCATGGAGCTGATCGACCGTCACTTTGCGTTCATAGATTTCGCAGGGGGACAGGGACACAAACAGGATGTCATGTTCGATACCGTCTTCACGATCCAAGGAGTAATATGCTTTATGGCGGTATCTCCGCAAATTATAGGCGGCTTCTGCCCGTTCATAGGAATCCATGAGCGCTGCAACTTCATCTGGCACCTCAATGATGCAATCAGTGGTATAGAAATTGGGATAATAATCCCGCAAATTGATCTTAAGCATTCTTTTTCCTCTGTTTCGATTTTTGATTGATAGCAAATTGAAACGGAGATGGCGGTGACCGGCAGCCAGCCGAACTTTTCCTTATACAGTAAAAAAAGCCCACTTGGACATAAGCCAAATGAGCCTTTCGAGGAATAATAATATTATATATTCTATTTTTTTGAGCTATTAATTCCTGCTGACAGACGCACTTCTCCCATAAAAAGTGCAGGCTTTTTTTAATAGGCTAATGATTAAAGCGGTATGTAAAAGATTGATGTCCGCTTCATCACGCCCGACCGCTGCTCGGCAGCGGTTCCCAGAAATCTAAGGCATGTCGAAAGTACATAGAAATGCCCTCCAAACTTTGTGAGCTTGGAGGGCTTCGATATTGCTTATTCAGGCATGAAGATAGACCCGCCAAACTCGCATTTTTTTTGTTGGGCGGGTAGCGCCTTCGTTTTATCAAGCTTTACGTAAGAAATCACGAGTAAATCTTCTCAATTTTTACTGACTCTTGGCCAATAATTTGGGAAACAATCCGAATTAAATATTTTCAAACTATTTGAAAGATATTCGAAGCTGCCATCTTCATGCGGCATGACTGTCAGAGTATCAGTAAAAATGCAATCATCGTAATATTCAATTGCTACTGCGTCAACTGTCAGAGTCAGACTTCCATCGGAGTTCGTTTGATAGGCAACCACCTCCGGTTTTGGTTCATACTGAGGGACCATAAATTCTTGCCAGGTATACACGTTTTTATCAGGATCATAGACAGATATTTGTCTCAATTTCTGCGCAGAAATAGGAAAGTATTTGGTTATAATTCGTTCAAAGTCTGTTGCCGGAACTGCAATCGCATTAACTATTTGAGAGCAGTAGCGTTCATAGTTATCACTTTCAAGGCATTTTTTGTATTCCATTCGATAGATATATTCATACATATCATTATAGTTTAATTCAGTTATCGTTTCTTGATTCCAGTTTGAAGTCAGTATATTGTTCCCAAGATAGCCTATAGGTTCTATATATTTTTTACACAGTTCTATATTTTCGTCTGGCAGCGGGGAAACGCGAAAACCGTATGAACTGTCTTCATACATGTCTATGAAAGGAACATGAAAGAGAAAATATCCCTTAGAGGTTAGCTCAAACTTATCAACTGCTTCTACCATTCCACTGTATTGTACTTGTGGCTGATCAGAGGTATCCCATGTGACTGCTATACAGGTGAAATATGTTTTCCCATTAACTACAATAAAAGTATACCGTTCAAGGGAGGCATCGCTCTCTACTATATAGACTCCAAGTTGTTCATTTTCACCGGCTTTGGCTTTTTGACAGAATTGCTCTACAACGTCTGGATTTTGCATATTGATGTCTGTACTTACGACAGAATACCCTAATGCTCCAATTCGATTAACGATCTCTTTCATCTGGTTGTCCGTTGGTATTACAGCAATATTAAAATACTCCTTCTTTTCAATTGTTTTATAGATATCCTTGTAAGCATTTGCGGCATTAAGCATTTCAGCAGTTATTGCGTTCTTATCAAAAACATCAGAAATGTTTGCTCCCGCCAAATCCGACGTTTTAGTGCTGGCTTCCGTCGTGCCGTCTGAAGGAACAGTATCTGTTGGCTGCATCGGAGCAGTTGTGGTTTCAGCTGTAGCTCCGCAGCCCGCTGTTATAAACACTATCATTAATAGTAAAAGAAAGAGGGTACTAAATCTCTGCAATGAATAAACCTCCCTATTTTGAACTAAAATCATGTTATACGATTAATTACATGTATGAGTTTTTGCGAGATATTACATATGTAAGTTTTACAGGCAAATGCCTACTTTGGTTAAAGCAAAAAACTATCTTTATTTTAGAGCAGCGATGCTCTTCTTAATCGCTTTAAATTCTCGGTATCGGTATATATGCGTCAGCATCTTCATGTCGATTTACATTATTTTGATTAATAGATTTGCTTGGCCTCTAAAATTGACAAAGTTAACTCCGCCGCTTTTTCACCCGTTGCGTTGTCTTGTCCTTGAATGTTCGTTGCAAAGAAATAAACATTTCCGTTTTTTTCGACATAGCCAATAAACCAACCGTTGATCGCCATGCCGTTAACCACACCTGAACCAGTTTTACCGGAAAGTACAGCATCACCTTTCTCCGAAATGCGCAATGCGTTCTTTATTGCATTAACATCTTCAGCCCGAAATCCAAAACTGTTTGAATAAAACTTTTGGAGAATTTGAACCTGCTCAATAGGAGAAATCAGTAAGGAAGACTCCATCCAATAATTGTTTATTCCGCCGGACAAGTTGCAGTTGCCGTAACCAAGCCGTTTATAGAAATCGCCAAGAATATTAAGTCCTACACTCCGATCAATATTCTGAAAATACCAGTTAACTGAATTTTTCAATCCAGAGGACAAAGTCTGATCCATGTTCCAGCTATCATAAGGATAAATCGAGTGATTCCATTCCATTGTTGAATTCTCTGTGATCACATGCTGATCAAGCCCCTTAAGTGCTGAGTAAATTTTAAAAGTAGAATCTGGGGATACCCTCAAGGTGCTTTTCTCTTTGTTATAAATCTCATAGTGATCAGCTTGCATATCATAAAGTACAATGCAACCGTTGTAGCCGCTAAAATAGCTGCTCAAATCTTCATAAGACGCGTTTCTCTCAGAAAAGAAATAATGGTCAGGACCAACAGCGAACACCGACATTAATGGAAGTTGACAAGCCACCATTATTGCAATGATAAGGAAAGTTATGATACCTTTAGTTTTTATTTTGGGGGATTCTTGATTAAAAGACAGTATCTTTTCAAGCCTTTTCTTAATCTGCCTTCCGGTCCCTCCTATTCCATTTTCCGTGGTAAGCGGAAAATGATGTGAATTTCGGTCTACAAAATTCAGAATCGTATAACCATATTCTAAACGACCGTATTCATCCATCAGATTTAAAACGGACATATCGCAGGCAATCTCTCGATCAAGCTTCATTTCTTTGATTCCAATCCAAATAAGCGGATTAAACCAATAAATAAGCCGTAAAAGACATATCAGGATATTTATTTGATTATCGCGGTATTTGATATGGCTAATTTCGTGAAGAAATATGTGCTCCATTTCTTTCTTGGAAAGTTTTTTGCTAATATTGGCTGGTAAGATCATATATATTCTAATCAGTCCAAATGTGATAGGGCTCCTGATATCAGCCGATTTCATCAATGAAAAATGCCGATTTACACAAAGCCTCTGTTGGCATTGCTGAAACAGAGTAATAATATCCGTATCATGAATGTACTCAGCATTCTTCGATATTTGTTTTAGCCGGTAGCGGGCCATAACAGCGATGAATGCCAGCACCAGTATACCGGATATCCAAATTACGCCGACAACGACATTCAAAGTATAAAAATCAGGACGATTGACGGAAACTGCGAAATCACGCAATAATGCAGTGCTTGTTCCGTTATTTGTAATCGGCATATTTGTGTTCTGCGTCAATGAACTGAGGCCGGCGTCAGCCCAAAAAGCAAATTTCCCATTCCATAACGGTAACAAGACAAATGGCAGTGTGGATGAAATCAGCATTAAATACCAGATTCGGATTTGCCATCTTGCGGAAATCTGATTATTCATCAGCTTTTTCCCGACCAGAATGACCAGCACGACGGTAGAAGAAATCAATGAAGTTATCAGGAAATGAAGATAAAACATCCTATCATTCTTCTTTCTCCAGCTTTTCATCCAACATTTTTTTAAGTTCTCTGATATCTTTATCAGAAAGCTGGTCTTGTTCCAAAAAGTTAAGTACCATAGAGTTGAGAGCTCCGTCATAAAAACGATTCAAAAATGACTTACTTTCATGAGTCCGATATTCTTCAATTTTGACCGTAGGAGTATATACAAATACCCTACTGTCTTTTGAGTATGTTAACGCTCCCTTTTTGACAAGGCGCAAAAGCATGGTCTGTATCGTTTTCGGGCCCCATTTACTTGTCTTTGCGAGCTTTTCGATCACTTCGTTGGTACTGATTGGCGCATACTTCCAAACGATTTTCATAACCTGATACTCTGCTTCAGAAATGGAAGGTATTTCTTTCATGCTTTCAGCCCCAATGCTTACAAATGTAAGATTAATTATAAAACGTATTATTGTGATTGTCAACAAACATGACAGTCAGCCTATACCAAAACAGGTGAAATTTTATTTGTTATTTATAAAATTACGATAATTGTTTTCATATTCCGGTAAAATATCCTCGGCAGTTGTATATATATGATTAGAGATGTATTTGAAGTTTCCGTCTTTTTCAACCTTGATCGTGACGGCATGCGAAAATGCTTTATCGGTTCCGTACTCGACGAAGAGCGCGTCGACATACAGAGTTATTGTTCCGTCCTCATTTTCGTTGTATCCTGTGACCTCCGGAACCGGCTTTGAAGATTCTTTACCGAACATTTCGGGCATTGCTATCGGATAACTGTCGGTATTGGCATCATATACAGCCCATTTTTTGATTTCCGCACTTGTAATGTTGAAATATTTCATGAGCAATGATTCGAAATCTTTTGATGGTACCAATATATATCCTAAACCTTTATCCAATGGATATGGGCAGTTATAATATTCCAAACTTTCATTATTTACGATCCGGAACAATATAGGAAACAGATCATTAATAATAACTCCGCTCATATCATCGGATTTCCAGTCGGTCAAAAACAAATCATTCCCATCGTATCCTATGAGCGAAATATATTTCTCGCAATATTCCCTGCACTTTTTATCCAGTGGGGCCACTCTTATCATAGTCGTCGGTTCGATATATCCATCATGGTTGCCGCCGTTGTTGTTTGGGATATTTCTTTTCAAGATCAGATATCCTTTAGCTGTGTAACGCAATTCAAGAAGATCATTTTCCGATGTATATGTTATTAATGGCTTTAAGTTGTTCCATGTGACTCGTGTCATATTTATCGTCCGCTTGTCACCGTCAACAGATATGTCTGACTTAATAAATCCACCATCATAGCATAATTCTATAATAGTCATTTTGGCATTTGTCGAATCATTAAGTTGAGAGAAGAAATCCGTGACAATCTGTGGATTTTTTAAATCAAATCTACCTGCAGTGTCAGTTACGGCATATCCCATACCGGCAACAATATTCAAAATTTGGACCATAATATCGTTTGAAATAGAAGTAATACCATTTGTAGTCTCGCCTTCAATCAAAGATCGATAGGATTGAGCAATATTGGATGCTTCCTGATTGGACGCTTCTTCCGGTGTATTGTTTTCTGTAGTATGACAGCAGCCTGACAGTGAAAAAAGCATGGTCAAAGCAAGTAATAAAGCGCTGACTTTTGTCGTATCTATTTTTCTCACTTCCGTTTTATCAAAATTTTCATTATTGTAAGCCTCGCTTTTTGATTCCGTTTTTCTCTGGTATTGCTAATAAAATCTGAGCAGGATCGCCAAGACCACCATTTTGTATCAAGCCAAATAAACGACAAATTGACACTGGGGATCGTATGCACTATAATAACTCTTACACATGTAGGAATTCAAGCATTAAAGGAAAAAATATTCGTGGATCAGGTCATGTCGGCTAACCAGCAATATACGCGTAACGCTCATGGAGTATAACGGGACGGCAGACCCCCGCAGGGTGATCTGCCGTCCCAAGCAATAGCGGTAACTTTAAAACGGATTGGATCATTGTATTAATCAGCCAGCGTTATTTTCTGTTGTCATTTCCTTAAATGATTTCACATTTAGCATTCCGCATACCTTATGAAGAGTAACCCGATAGAATCCCCAAATTACCGCGCTCATTCCGATGATAACATATAAACAGCTTCTTAGACCGACAGCCTCGCTTGATGTGATGCTGTTGTCGTTAAAATACAGTATCATCACATAGAAAACAAACATCAACAGGGTTCCTATAAAGCCAGGTATGCCGAAGACCTTTGATATCTGCCCTCGAACAGAATTATGGAGATACTTTGGAGTTGCCCCCAAATGCCTAAGATCATCATAAACCTGATGATTATTCAGGGCTATGGTCAGGCACCTTGTGTAGCCGATGACCAGAACGGCGGCAAAACAGATAACTGAGATGAACACAAAGAGCATGAGGTAAACCGCGTATGTAGATATCAGGTCGTTTTTGTCGAGTACACGGAACTGCGGAGCGTATTTCCAGCTCTGTTTGAACTGTGATGAACCGCGGTCATTATAGTTTATCTTTGATAAACTGCTGGTGTCTCCCCAATAAGCTTCTCCCGCCCCGTTTGCTGTGATTTTCCCTACACGATCATAATACTCAGGTATTTCGCACTCGGGTCCGGAGTGATCTATGATCGAATTATACAGTTCCTTTGAGAAATCATAGGTTTGCATCACGTTCTTAACATTGAAGCAGACCATTTTTTCATACCATTCATTCTTGAGGCTCTCAGCGATTGTGGCATAGTCTGCATCGTTCAGGACAAAGTAGTGTATAAAGTTTGAAGACGCCATCATGTTATAATGCAGATTTTTCTGGAATGAAACACTCAGCGTTTTTTGGGTGGTCATATTGGTAAGCAGCGACGTAAAGCCCTGATCCATATCACTGCCGGAAGTTTCATCAGACAAAACCATTGCGAATTTTCCGGGTTCTATATTGATATTCTGTCCCGTCATTTTATTGTAATTGCTTTGAGAAATATAATTGCCCTCGCTGTTAAGTTTATTATATTCGTAGTGGAACTTTCCGTTACCGTCATTGACCTCACTTTTTCCATCCCGTCCCAGAATCGCTGTGTCAGCATCTCTCCAGTCTGTGATCGCTACACCTTTTTCAGATGCCATTTTCTCAATATCGCTTTGGGTCAGCATGTTCTGATCTTCGCGGTAGCGGAAGGCGTAATCAACGGGACGCTGATCGATGATCTGCAGCATACCGGAAGATGTCATTGGTGTATAAAATGCCGCGAAGTAAGCCCCGGCTATAAGGACAGTGATAACCAGCATGTTGTTCACCGTCTGCCTGCCCTGAAACTTCATCATGCTTCGTGCAATGATGTTCTTATACCTGTTCTTTCCTTTTCCCCATCCACGGATGACAGTATGGAGAAGTACCATGTAAAGTCCTACGATCAGCGGAAAATAGAATATATTGATCCATGCGGGAGCATATGCCGAAAACAGCTTCATATAGGCATGGGGCGCCATATATCCGCCGAACCCTCCCGCGATGATCAGCACGATTCCGATAGGCCCGAACCACGGCTTTACATCACGTATAGGCTCCGATTTGCGCTGTTCGTTGACGATATCTATGATATTGGTGCGCTTGACGAAACGTGTACCCATTATAAATAAAGATACGATGGTGTACAGCGAGAATGCCGCCGCTATTAAATACGCATGCGGATCAAAGGACAGGGCCATTTCCTGCGTGTCCACAACGAGGAGTCTGAAAAGCTGCCAGACGCACCACGCTAGGGGTGTACCAAGAAGCGCGCCCGCAGCGCAGGAACCTATCGATATAGCAGAAAGCTCACGAAACAACTGTTTGCATATCTGCTTACGAGAAGCACCGAGAGCCATAAAAATACCTGTCTCACGTGATTTGTAACGGAAGAAAAGCGAAGCGGCATAAGTTGAAAAAGCACCGCAGCCGACTACGGCAAGCGCAAAAATCATCATGGCCTGCTTACGCGAATCGCCACCTTCAGGCAGAATCATTAGGACGGTCGGAGAACGCATGATGGAAACATACGCTGTTATAAGCAATACCGAAACGAAATTACATAAGACCAGCAAAGTATAGTTTTTATGGTTCTTCTGGCGCAGAGCCGCATTAATTTCTCCGAAGTTTTTCATGCCAGCTCTCCACTCATTTCCTTGATGGCAGACAGGAGTTTATCCTGAAATACTCCGCGTTCTTCTCCGCGCTTTTTCTCTAAGGTACAGTAAACGGCGCCATCCTTTAGAATGATGACTCTGTCACAGAAGGAGGCGGCAAAGCTGTCATGCGTCACCATGAAAATTGTGGCAGACAGTTTATTGCGAGCTTCCTCGAAGGAGGATATCACTGCCCGGCTTGACTTTGAGTCCAAATTTCCGGTCGGCTCGTCGGCAAGTATCATAAGCGGCTCGTTAATCAGGGCGCGGGCCACGGCTGTACGCTGCTTTTCGCCTCCGGAGATCTCGGCGGGATACTTGTTCTTAATTTGGCTGATTCCAAACATCTCGCAAAGTTCATTTCCACGCTGCTCCATCACTTTGCTCGTGTCTCCACCTATGATGCGCGGCAGCAGTATATTATCCAAGACGCTCAGCCCGTCCAGCAGCATGAAATCCTGAAAGACAAAACCTAGTTTTTTATTACGGACTTTGGCAAGAGAATCCTCAGTCAAGTCCTTCAGTTCCTGCCCGCCCAGCGTAATCTGTCCCCCGTCGAAGGGAATGTAACAGGAAATACAGTTGAGCAGTGTCGTTTTTCCGGAACCTGATGGTCCCATGACGGCGACAAATTCTCCCTGTGCCACCGAGAGGTCCACCCCCTTTAGCACCTCATAAATCGTTTTTCCGGTTTTATAGGATTTGTGAAGATCCTTTACTTGCAGCATATTAAAGCCATCCTTTCGACAAACATTTCATTTTATTACAGTATTAACTTGCTATAAAATCACTATGGCATAATCATACAGGGTAAATGTCTCTGAAAAGTCTCAATCATAAAATCAATTGTCACAGTTCTGAGACATTTCATGTAAAGCATAAAAAAGGCAGCTATTACAGCTGCCTTTCAATGAGAATATTGTTGTTTTATTCCCCTTCCTGAATTCTCTCAATCAGCGATTGCTTTTTTAGGTTTCTAACCGAAAAAGCTGAAATGAAAATCTGAACGATAAGTAAAGCAACGATAAAGATACAAACTGGAATCACCGGATAATGATAATGAAGAGCCATGCCCAGGTCCTTTAAAATTCTATACGTTGCATAACCGCATGCGGTGCCGACCGTTAGTGTGAAAATAGCGGTTCCCGCTGTGTAAAGCAATCCTTCCGCTTGCAGCATCCGGTTCAGCTGTCGGTTGGTGAGGCCGATGGCCTGCAAAGTTCCGATTTCCCGTTTACGGGACAGCAGGTTCGTTATGGATGTGTTTATGAGGTTGATGAGCCCAAATAAAGAGATAAAAGCGATCAAAATATATATCATATTGAAAGTCGGCTGCATGGATTTTTGCAATTCTTCTGTCATATTCTTAAGGCTGTCATATTCAAGATACGGATTTTTCTGCGCAATGGATTTAAGCGAACTGATGATTGCTTCCTGATCCTGACCGTCTGCAATGATTTCAAAATCGCTGACGTCTTTCATGCCGGACAGCTCATTCATCACATCAATAGGCATCCACAGATAAGGGCCATCCTGTCGGTAGTTTCCATTCAAAAGGGCGGCAACCGTGAATGTATGTTCCACTGTTTCACCTTTGTTGTTTAAAAGTGTAACTATTACCGGATCGCCGATCTTCGGGGCCCATCCGTACGCTTCCTTATAGCTTTGCGGATAGCAGACAGCGATTCCAGATTGCGATGTCATGGAAGCGTAGTCGAGCTTGCCTTCCGTGACGTACGCCTTCATCTTTTTGGTTTCATCTGATGAAAACGCATAGACGAAAGCAGTGCCGCCGCTTTCCCTGCCATTCGGAAATTTAAAACTCATAGGCGTGCCAGACCATTCTTTGATTTCTTTAACACCCTTTATGGAGAGAAGCTCATTTTTCAGCTGCTCGTTTAGGGGAGTTTTCGCCTGAATTCTACTGATGGCAAAATCGTCGTCTCCCATATTCTTCGCTGATAAAAATACTTTGTAGGAACCGTATGGAAACTCGGGTTTTGCATTATCGATCGCCGAATAGGAAACAGCCATTGTGGCGGCACAGAGCAGCAGAACTCCACTGAATCCGAGGGAAAGCAGTGTGAGAACGGATTTTTTCCTGTTCCGGGATAGATTTGTTACCGCTAGGCGAAACGGCGTAATGCGTCGGCTCTTTTTCTGAAGGGCTTTCCCTTTATATGCTGTATAGCGCACCGCTTCAATTGGAGATGTGTTGGCGGCTATTTTAGCCGGATTTCGTACGGAAAACAGCACGCTCAGGAAACTAATCAAGCAGATGACGGCCGCAGTCCAGAGGGTATTGACTAAATTCCAGCCCTTTGGAGCCAGAAAATATCCAACGATACTGCCGACTGTAAGCCCTGCCGGTATTCCTATGGCGGAGATGAGCAGCCCTTCGCGATATACGATCCCTTTGATTTGCTTCTTTGTTGTTCCGATTGTCCGCAGTTGCCCGTACTCATGGACTTTGCCGGTGACTGAAATATAAAAAATGCTGTAGATGACAAGATCAGCGCCAAACAAAATGACTACAAACAAAGCCGCGAGTCCACAAAAATTGGAGGCATTGTTTTTTCCTTGCATCCGATACTCGCTTGTCTCTATCGAAACGTCGCTTTTTGAAATTCCGACCTTATCCGCAAGAGAATAAATCACCTGATTTAGATCATCGTCTGACAGTTTATCCGTATTTTTCAGACGGACATAGGCGCTGGTTTTATAAGAGTCCGCGTTTTCATTGCCCTCAATAAAGGCTTTTGATACAATGACGGTATAATTTTGACTGTCTGCCGAACTGCTGACCAGAATTCCAGTGATTTTATATTCTTTTTCACCTTTTCCCAAATTGAGAGAGATGGAGTCGCCAGTCTTTGCTTTGCTTCCGATATATGTGAGAAAAGACTGTTCCAGTAGTATTTCGTTTGATTTTGCAGGCATGGTGCCCTGTAATGTCAGCTTTGAAGCTTTTAGCATGGGCTGGTTGACGTACATGGTATTGATGGTACAGTTATCCGTTTCGGTCGAAGCAATAATGGCCTGTTCGCCAACCCATTCAACATCAGCTGACTTTTCAAGCTCTGAAACAGCACTTTGAGATAAGTTGGCGAATGCCGCTTGCGGTGTTTCTTCTTCCTCAACTTTTTTTACCTGAAGTGTTTCTGTGGGCAGCAGTGCAAGCGCGGTCATCATTCCAACAGCGATGACGACCGTAAGTATTGACAGCAAATTTCTCTGTTTATCTGTATGGAAACTTCTGTGAGCCAAGCGCTTTACGATTTCCTTGTTGTTGTTCTGAAACATTTTTTTGTACCCCTCAAGCCACAATCCGTCCGTCTTCAATGCGGACGATCCGGTCGGCAAGCTGGGCAATCTGGTTGTTGTGTGTGATCATAACTATGGTCTGATGGAACTGCCGGGTCGTCATTTTTAGAAGTCCCATCACTTCCTGACTGGTCGTGCTGTCAAGGTTTCCGGTTGGCTCGTCGGCAAGGATGATCGCGGGTTTGGTCGCCAGTGCCCGAGCAATGGCTATGCGCTGCTGTTGCCCGCCGGATAGGTTGTTCGGCAGATTGTTCAGCTTTTCAGTCAGCCCAAGCATTCCTACAATTTTATTGATAAATGCCTCATCCGGCTTTTCTCCGTCCAGTTCGATGGGCAAGACGATGTTTTCATAGACATTCAGGATCGGGACAAGATTGTAATTCTGAAATACAAAGCCAATATTCCGGCGGCGGAAAATGGTGAGCTGATCGTCATTCATTTTGGACAGTTCTCTCCCGTCCACTTCCACACTGCCGGATGTTGGGTTATCCAGCCCTCCGAGCATGTGCAGGAGAGTGGACTTACCGCTGCCAGACGTACCGACAATCGCCACAAATTCACCCGGCTCCACGTTCAAGGCGACGCCGTCAAGAGCCTTTACAAGGTTCGGCCCGGCTCCGTAATATTTTCTTAGCTCATTTGTTTTTAATATGCTCATAAAAATCCCCCTGTTATCGGTCTGTATCCTAACCATACAAGGCAAATGTCTCTCAATTGTCTCAGCTGCAAAATCAATTGTCACAGTATTGAGACATTTCGCACTTTATAGCAAAAGGCAGCCTCAGAGCTGCCTTTCGTTAGGAAGAAATACCGAGAAGGTTGAACCTTTGCCCACTTCAGATTTTACCTGAATATAACCGCCCTGTTTATCAATAATTTCGCGGCACAGATAGAGGCCAATTCCAACTCCACTGATATCATGTACTTCATCTTCACGGTAAAAGCGTTTGAATATCTGTGCGAGGTGCTTTTCAGGGATGCCCCTGCCTGTGTCGGTAATGTCAATCTTTGTCGCCATTTCCCATCGTTCCACAGTCACAGATATTTTGCCTCCTGACGGTGTGTATTTCACCGCATTGTCCAGAATGTTGAACAGAGCTTCCGCTGTCCACTTCTTATCATGAGGCACAATCAGCTTAGGGTCGCAGTTCACGGTTACTTCAATCTGCTTCTCTTCAGCGGACAGTTCGATTCCTGCGAGGGCAAGCCCTATCGTATTGTAGACCGGCGCAGGAGAGATAGAGAGGGAAATCACGCCCGTTTCCAGTCTGGACATTTTTACCATCGCCTGCATCAAAAAGTCCAGCTTGTCAATCTGCGATTCCATCAATTTATGGAACTCCCGCTCCTTCTCTGGAGCAAGCTGCCGCTCCAACAGAGTGGAGTTATACATTTTCAGGTTTGTCACCGGCGTTTTGACCTGATGGGAGATATCGGAGATCATTTCCTGTATGGACTGTTTTTCTTTCTGCACCTGCCTTTTCCCATTTTGCATGATTTCGTACAGACGCTGGAGCTTGTAATTGAATTTTCCGGTCAACGTTTCCGATTCCAGATCAAAGGTCACATCTTCTTTTCCATTTACAATGTCATCAATGCAAGCGTTCAGGGAATCAGAAAAGGCCAGCAGCTTGTTTCTGAGCAATATAATCAGGAGGATGCCGAGCAACAGAATCAACAGAGAAAAGGCAATGGCAGTTCCCCGGATTACAGGGCTTTCGGTATTGCAAAACACGATAATGCTGAAGCAGACGGTGAGAAGGAAAAAAGCAGCTCCAACACCAATATATATTCCGCTTGTTGAAAGATCTCTTTTCATCCCTTATCACCAGCCCAAATATAGCCCATACCGTAAACCGTTCGGATGTATTTTCTTTCCCCGGTTTCAATTTTGCTTCTCAGCCGATTGATATTGACGGTTAGGGCATGTTCGTCCACAAAGTTTGCGTCCACATCATACAGCTTTTCAAGCATCACTTGACGTGTCAGGAGTATGTTCGGATTACTTGTAAAAATCTTCAGAACTTTATACTCTGTAGGCGTGAAGATCACTGGCTCGTTTTTAACAGATGCCGTCAGCTTGTCAAAGTCGATTGCGAGATCGCCGAACATATAAAGATTTTGATTCACTGGTTTTTCCGACCGCTTCAAAACAGCGGCCACTTTTTTTCTGAAAATATTGATATTGAACGGCTTTGTAATGTAATCGTCCGCGCCTAAATCAAAGCCTGCCATCACGTCGGCTTCCAGATCTCGCGCTGTCAGGAACACCACTGGGGTGTCCTGCATAGACTTAATTCTTTTACATAGTTCAAAGCCGTCGCCGTCCGGGAGATTCACATCTAAGATAATCAGGTCAAAAGATTCGCTCTTTATTTTTTTCAGAGCCGTTGCCGCGTTATGCGCAGGTACAGCTTTATATTCATCCAATTCAAGGTTATAGCACAAGCCGGAGTTCAGCATCGTATCATCTTCTACAACGAGAATTTTTCTCATTTCATCACTTCCTTGTTTTCTTGTAGCCAGCCATAAGCATCAGATATTCAAACATTTTTAAAAATATATTTTAGTATAATCTTAAAAACGAATATGGGCAAGTTTGACAATTCGTTTTCTAATATTGCAGGCAGATAATTAAGGGTGCGTACTACTATAAAGGCTAATTTGGCTCATGAACTAAAAAAGTGTGTTCTATTGACTTTTTCTTGTAATAGGCATATTTGCTTACCAATAAACACATTCAGATACAGCTTGACGAAATGACACGCATGTCATATAATATAAATATGACATGCGTGTCATTTATACTGGCAGCTTACGAGGAGGGATCGGTATGGCAACCAAATCCGCTTTGAAACGCGAACTGATTTTAGACAGAGCCGAACAGGTTTTTATCCGGAAAGGCTTTAACCGCGTGACCATGAAAGATATAGTCGAGGAATGCAGCATCAGCAGAGGCGGCGTTTACCTGTATTTTTCGACGGTCGATGAAATCTTTGTGGAAGTCGTGAAGAAGCATAACCGTGCCAAAATTGATGCGATCAGGATCAGCATTGAAAAGAGTGATAATTTCGATCATTTGATTGATGATTTTTTCGCCGGGCAAAAGGAAAAACTGCTCAATATGGATAAGAGCCTCTTTGCGGCAATGATTGAATTCTGTTTCAGCCACAAGAATCAGTCTGACAGAGACTTTTATACAGAGCAGTTCTTCAACACAAAAAACATCATACTGGAGCTTCTGAAATTCGGACAGGTAAGCGGCGCAATTTCAGCACGGAATCTTGATAACTTGGCGGACTCGATCATGTTTCTGATTGAGGGGCTGCGCTCACTGGCTGTATCGAGCGGAATATCTCCGGAACTGGTCGACAGGCAATTAGCCGTATGCAAGCATATGGTCTATTCGAATCTTTTCGATTGAAGAGGGTGAACGCATATGAACATACTGATTACGGCGGGCGGGACATCGGAAAAAATTGACGAGGTCCGAACAATCACCAACATGGCAACCGGGCGTCTGGGAAGCCTCACGGCAGAAGAATTTCTGCGGCGGGAGGATGCTGCCGTCACCTATGTCTGTTCGGAAAACGCTAACACACCGGGGGACAAGCGGGCGCAGATTATACGCGTAGGCGATGTCCTGGAGCTAAAGTCATCCCTGGAAAAGCTGATGCGGGAACAGACCTTTGACGCAATCATTCATTCCATGGCCGTCAGCGATTATACAGTAAAATACAGCGCCGCCATAGATGATTTGGCATATTTTCTTGCGGAAAGACTGATAACAGAAGAAGCTGACAGAGAGAATAAAGAACTGCTGTCATCTCAAATTCATCTGGCGTTGTCGGAATATGCGGGCAGCCGAAACACGCCCAAAATATCCTCCGATATTGAAAACCTTTTTCTCAGCCTTGAAAAGACGCCAAAGATCATCGGGCTTTTTAAAAAGCTTCAGCCGGACGCTGTCCTGGTAGGCTTCAAGCTTCTGGCTGGGACCAATGAAAATAATTTGCTGTTGGCCGCGAAAAAGCTTATGACCGAGAATCAGTGTGATTTTGTACTGGCAAACGACAAAAAGCAGATAAGCGGCGACCGCCATGCAGGAATTTTGATTGGAGCGGACGGGCAGCTTCTCCGCCTTTCCACTAAGCGGGAAATTGCAGACGCAATCGCGAGCAGCGTCATTCAAAAGATCGGGGAGAGAGAAACAAGATGAAAAACATTGTTTTGGGCGTCACGGGAAGCATCGCCGCGTACAAGGCGGCAGACATTGCCAATGAACTGACAAAGGGCGGATACAATGTCGATGCCATCATGACCAGAGGCGGCATGGAATTCATTACGCCTCTGACCTTGCAGACGTTGTCAAAAAACAGAGTTTATGCGGATATGTTTCAGCTGGAGTATCCCAGGGAGGTCAAGCATATTTCACTGGCAAAGAAAGCAGATTTGTTTCTGATTGCGCCGGCAACGGCCAATATTATCGGGAAAATTGCAAACGGGATTGGCGATGATATGCTGACGTCCGTTGCTTTTGCTATGAGCGGTATTCCCATGCTGATCGCTCCCGCCATGAACACCCGGATGTGGGACAATCCGATAGTCCGGGAGAACATGCAAAAGCTGAAAATGTTTGGCTATCAGATCATTGAACCGCGGGAAGCAAGGCTTGCAGACGGTGACGTGGGCAGGGGCGCGCTTGCGGAGGTCGAGGATATTATTAAAGCCGTACAGGACAGCCTGCGGAAGGAGTATTCATGATATTTCTGGCTAACATCGGTAATACGAACCTGACGTATGGTTTTTATGATCGGGAAATAATCGTTTCGGAGCGTTACCCAATAACGGATCTGACAGGAAGAGAGCGCATTGAAAAACTGTGCCGTACTTTGCCGGAAAAGTTTCAATTGCCCGCAGGCCAGGTTGAGGGAGCTGTTTTGTCATCCGTGGTGCCTGATAAAACGCCGCTTCTCATGGAGGCCGTCAGGAGCAGCTTTTCTTTGGAACCGTATCTGATTTCCGACGAAACGGCATGGCAATTCGACCGTTCGGCATATGCCGGGATTTTGGGTACAGACCGGCTGCTATGTTGTCAGGCGGCTCTTTCAAAGTATGCTCCGCCGTTTGTCGTGATCGACTGCGGGACCGCAACCACTCTGAATGTCGTCGACTCATCCGGATCGTTTATCGGAGGCTTAATTCTGCCCGGAGCTGTTATGGGGATTCAGGCGCTTGCCTCTAAAACCGCGCTGCTTCATACGGTATCCGTATCCGCGCCTGAGTCCGTGATCGGGAGAAACACGACCGAGTGTATATTGTCCGGTGCCATATACGGAACGGCTGCTCAACTGGAAGGGTTGATTGGTCGGATACGGCGGGAATTAAAACAGGATATGGCCCTCATTATCACCGGCGGCAACGCGGGGGCGATTCTCCCGTATACCAGCCTCCCGTTATGCTATGAGCCCAATTTATTGCTTGAGGGACTGGCAGATAAATATAAGGAACTCAAGGGTGGTGAAGCGATGTGATAAAAAGGCGGAATAAGGTTCGTCAAATGACGCTGACAGCCCTTTTTGCAGCGATCATTATTCTATTGAATTTTACGCCGATCGGGTACATACAGCTCCCGCTGATTAAAGCGACAATCGTTCATGTCCCCGTCATTATAGGCTCAGTTCTGCTCGGGCCGGGAATCGGGGCCGGTTTGGGATTTGTATTTGGCCTGACAAGTCTGTATAACAACACCTTTGCCCCGACGCTCCTGTCATTTGCATTCTCACCCGCCATACCGGTTCCGGGAACAGGCGGGGGCAATTGGATGGCGCTTATCGTCACTTTTCTTCCCCGTATCCTTGTGGGGATATTTCCTTACTATGCATACAAGCTTCTCGACAAGCTGCTGAAGGGAAAAAGAAAAGTATTTTCCCTTGGTTTAAGCGGAATCGTCGGCTCAATGACCAATACGATCTTTGTAATGAACCTGATCTTTTTCCTGTTCAGAGACGCTTATGGGAAAGCATGTAATATTGCCGTTGATGCGGTATACAAAGCAGTGCTTACGGTCATCTTTGTAAACGGAATTTCAGAGGCTGTTATTGCCGCAATTTTAACAGCGGCTGTTTGCAGCGCCCTGCAGAGATATGTAAAAATGAACTGATAAGTCTACGGAATTGGTTTACCTTGCTACGGAAAGGAAAACTAATTTTGCTATTTAAAATATTATGCTTATCACAGTAGACACAGCAGTTTGCAACATGGTTGCGGGCTTTTACCGTCATGGTGGGATCTCAAAATTGGCATGACCGAGCCAAGCGTCAAATCCATTCCGCATCGGTATAAATGCATTACCCTGCTGTGCCTGAACAAATGCGGATCAGTTTTCATTGCTAGACGTCAAGGTTTGCATGAGGGCAAAGAAACGGTCTGGCTTACCGGTATTGAAATATTCATACCAGACTTCCAGAGTGTCTGCCTGAAAAACACCTAAATGCTCGATGATTTGCTTTGCCCATAACAAAGCGCCTGAGGAGCTTGCGGTAATAAGGTTAGTTATCCGCTACAGACGGCTTGTCTATATAGAAGCTTTGCCCTTTATAACCGGGAGCAAACATTTCAAGAAATCCCGGCCCGTTACTGGTATGCGGACGGTTATTAAGCAGCCCAAAGTTTGCAAGTGCAGCGGTAGCCCCGCAGATTGCGCACACCGTCGCGCCTGTAGAAAGAAATTCCCCAGCTTTTTCGATGATCACGCTATGCTTAGGGGCATTCCATGTAGTTGCACCCGGTAATATCAGCACGCTTGTTTCACTCACGACCATATCATCAACCAAACAATCGGGCGCGATTGTCAGCCCACCCATTGTCTTGATCGCCTCGTTGGAAGCACTGACCGTTTTGAGCGATACACGCTGCGCGTCCTTTTTGAAAAATCGGCCGGAATTCAGTTCCGAAGTAACATACCCCAGTTCCCAGTCGGCTAAAGTATCAAGGACGTAAACATAGATTATAAACATAAATTTCCTCCACTTTCATTGATAGGCAGATTGATTTGCCTGCTTTTTATTGTACCTTGCAATTGTTGACATCAGTGTGGCAGCAATCTACAATGATAACAATAAATTTTTGAAGGCGGCTATTAGATGAAAGTTGACAGGCTTGTTAGCATTATTATGATACTCCTTGATAAAGAGCGTATAGGCGCACAGGAGTTAGCAGATATGTTTGAAGTTTCACCCCGCACAATCTACCGCGACATAGATGCGATCAACATGGCGGGTATTCCAGTCCGCTCATCATCGGGAGTGGGCGGCGGCTTTGAAATCATGCAGGAATACAAGCTTGACAGAAAGGTTTTTTCAACTGCCGACCTTTCCGCTATCCTGATGGGGCTTTCCAGTCTTTCCAACATGATACGAGGCGATGAGCTGGTAAACGCCCTTGCGAAAGTCAAAAGCTTTATTCCCGCCGAAAGAGCGAAAGACATTGAATTAAAAGCAAATCAAATATGTATAGATTTAAGTCCATGGATGGGCAACAGGAACATACAACCGTATTTAGAAATTATCAAAACAGCTTTGCAGGGAAGCAAGCTGCTTTCGTTTGAATATGTAGCCCACCACGGAAATAAGACCACACGAACAGTTGAGCCGTATCAGCTCGTATTGAAAAGCAGTCATTGGTATTTGCAAGGGTATTGCCATAAAAGAAATGATTTTCGCTTATTCAGACTATCTCGCATATCAAACCTAAAAATGCAAGAGGAAACTTTTGCACCACGAGATTATCAAAAACCGCAGTTAGATATTACTGATATTGTGACAACTATGCAAACAAGTATCAAAATTCGTATTCATCAATCTGTCATGGACAGGGTACTTGATTACTGCGCTTATGAAGACTTTTCGCCAGACGGTGATGAGCATTACATTGTTAGTTTTCCCTTCATAGAGAATGAATATTACTATGATATTCTTCTGAGTCTTGGGGATAAATGCGAGTGCTTAGAGCCGCTACATATCCGCACAGAAATGAAACGCAGGATACATGATATTGCTTCCTTATACGCAAACTAGAACAAGGAGTCTATTCTCATATTCATATGACACATAAGACTTTATGATTGCTATATTGTGGTATTTTGCCGTTTCCGATTGACGGTTATCCCGAACTCAAACAAAAGTGGCAAGCAGGGCAAAGCGGGACCCACTTTGCATTTGCTTGTTGGAGGGCAATGCCCCCAATCCCCTTTAATCGCACAATAGATTGTGCGGCTGCGCGTCCTGCGGCCGCTTCCGGAGCATGGACAGCTCAGCGCTGCTCATGCTCTTTTCCTTTTTCAGCAGCGCGTCCATTGGTGCTTAGTAAACGGTCAACATTGGCCTTGACAGTCAGCAGCTCCTTCATCTCGTCGCGGACCTGTCGATAGTCAGTGTATGACGCTTTTTTCTCTACCAACAGCGCCGCATATTCCACTTGTAAGCTGTTAACGGTGGGAAGCTTTTTCACATTCAGCTCGCCGAATGCTTTCTTCGCTGCCTTGTGTAAAAGGATGTCGCCTTCATGCTCCGCAAGATACTTTTTAGAGTATCCCGACTTGCGGTAGGCGGCATAAATATCACAGGTTTTCGCATAATTAATAATTTGCATTTTTAGGACGGCAATCTCCGCAAGACGCTTTTCCACCGCCTTGATCTGCGCGGACAGTTCATTATACCGGGTGGTTGCTGACTCAGCTTTTTTAGCGAGCACACTATATTCCAGCAGACTGTGTTCAGTGAGATAATTCACTGTCTGAGCCATCTGTTTGAGATTAAAAACCTTGGCCCAGCGTTCATAGCCCACGCCTTTTCCAGCCTGCAATTTTGCTTGAATATCCACAAGAAGGTTGACCTTCTGCCGTGCCACCTGAAGATTTTTATGGCGCGGTTTATGTGTTCTTTCACCTGCAAGAAAGGCGCGAATCATGTTCTCGGAGTATTCCTCACCGAGTGAATCAAGACGAATAAATCGCTTCTGGTCTTGTCCGCGCAGCGCAAAATTTTTACCGCGCTTCATCTCATAGCCGTTATCCAGAAGAAGCTTCAAAAAAGCTTCAAAGTCAACGGGCGTTTTCGCTAAAGCATCATCTATGACAGAGCGCAGTATGTCGCGGTGTGACGGCTTCGCCTGATCGCCTAGCCATTTATTGTAGTTCTTTTTCCCGCGCTTTGGATTCTCAATAATGGAAAGTCCATGCTCCAGACAAATAGTATCACTGAGCCTTGCAATTGCTCTACCGGAACCGAGAAAGTTACGGAACTTTCGTTTGCAATCCAACGACGTGGAATTAAAGATAATATGGGAGTGGATGTGCGATTTATCGCAGTGAGTGCAAACGAGAAAAGCGTGTCTGCCTTTCAAAAAGCGCGCGGCCAACTCGTAGCTGATTTCGTTGGCCTGCTCTGGCGTGACCTCGCCAGGTTTAAAGGATTGGCGTATCTGATAAGCGATCACATCGCTTTTTTGCTCTCTGCCGGTGATGGTTTTATACTGCCGCTTGGATAGAAGAAACTCGGCATCAGCAGTTTTGGGGTCACACTCGTAAGCAGAGATCAATTCACCGCCATCCGTCTTTTCTGGATTTTCAGCATAGCCAGTTCTCTCAGTCAGACATTGCGCTATCGTCTTACCGCGATTGATGTGCATGGAGATTATACGTGTAGTCGCCATTTGCATATCCTCCATCCCTAGCTCGTACTTTTTGTCTCTGCCTTTTGGCAGGGATTTATCAAAGAGTTTTCAAGCTAACACCAATATTATTTGAGCCGAAAAGGCTCATTTTTTAAATGCTTTTTTCAAAGTATGCTGCCAAGTTCTTCACTTAACTACAATCAAGCCTGCGAAAGCTTCGCACAATAATGCGATACCAGCTTGAAAGCAAGTGAAATATGATGTATTATATTGTCATATTTTGCGATGAGACCGGAGGTCACAATTATGGCCGTTTCTTACAACAAACTTTGGAAGCTGTTGATTGATAAAAAAATGAGCAAAGCCGAATTGCGAAAAGCAGCCGGAATTGCTCCCAATACGATGACCAAACTGCGCCGTGACGAGGAAGTTTCACTTGCAATTCTAGGAAAAATATGTGTTACACTTGATGCTAATATTGGAGATATTATGGACTTTATCCCGGATAAAGCAAACGTGGAATTGCGCCATAAGTAAGGCAAGTAACTGGATATTGTTTCCATGGTAGAGAGCTGGACGGTATCAAAATTTATATGCATCACCTTTCCACAATAAAAGCATTTGAACTACCACGCCCATATCTCAATGAGGCAAAAATATATGAGTCTGTACTATGGAATGCCACAATTTGTATTTGTGTAACGTGCAATATCAAAAAAGGAGTCAACATAAAGATGGCAGATATTCGAATAACTGACATATTACAAAGTGAATACAGTGACTTTCTTGAATTCTGCCTAAATGCCGACAAAAGATATAGAAGCGAGCTTGTTGGAGCGGATTATGTCGCTTTTCGCTCGCAGTACGGAATTCCTCGTGAAAAAATAGCGCATCTTCGTAAACTCATTGAGTCGTATGATCAGAACATTGATTCTATCTCTTCGGTGAACGACGATGGCGAGATTGTTACTAAAGGAACAGACGAAGCTGACGATGTGATTGAACCAGCCACCGATAGTATTTCTTTGAATAACGAAGGGTTTATACCAGAAATCACTTTGGTTAAAGATGTCCCCCCGGAATTACCACAAGATGAAGCCCTCTCTACTGAGGCAGTTACTCAAGCCAGTGAAGAAAAGCATAAGAAAAATCAGAAAACGAAGGTCAAACCAATTACCCGCTTTAATTGCGAATCCGAATTACCTCTATATGAGCTTTTTTCAGTTAGTTGCGAACCATATATCAATATACCTCTACTGGAATCAAATATTGGTGTCAGAGCCTACAACAGTCTTTGCGTTGGGCAGCAGAAAGACGGTTCTACGCTTTCATGCAAAACAGTCGGAGATTTGTTGAAACTTTCGCCCCTTCAGCTATCCAACTATAAAAACATGGGAAGGCTTTCTGTAGAACGGATTATTTCCGCATTAGACCCGATGGTGCATTCTGAAAACAGCAAATATGAGATGGAGTGTTCCACAGCAATTCCGCTTGTTAGTGCCGCTTGTAAAAAACAAGTGTTAGCTATGTTACATAATGAAAGCTATGACACATCAAATTTTAATGATACAGAAACAGCTACATTTTCGGAATATATGTCCGCCTGTGAAATTATAGGAAAAGATATGGCTATTACTGCAGCTAATGGGAGCCAAACTATAATCGATGTCGTGCAGATGTTTCACGACTTTTATGATGAACCGCTCAAGCTGTATAAGCGAAAAGTGAGGCTTGAACAAGCTGCATGTTCATTATCAATAGAAATTAAAGAACTACCGGTTGAACCTTTTATTTTTGCGTATGGTAAAAGAGTCGCTACAAATTATAGCAATCTTAGCGTTGAAGTGGATTCGGAAGCAACTGTTTTAGACTTCGTACATGCAATTTTGGGCTATACGGGAGATATTACGAAGGCACTTGATTTTGCAATACCATTTGTCAAATGGTTAAAATTTGATGTAACTGAGTTATGCCAACCGATGAGAGACTGTCTTGAAAATCAAAAAGATAACGCAAAATTTGTAGTTGAACAAAGAATGTTGGGAGAAACACTCCAAACGATTAGTGATACTATGGGCGTGACGCGGGAACGTATTCGTCAAATCGAAAATAAAGTTGCACGAATAGAAGCACATTCCTATGACGTTCAAAAAGCCGACCATGATATCCTCGCGTCAATCTACGCTTTGCGCGGTGGAGATACAGTACTCCGCTATGATGAGATTGCCGCACAAGTCGGTGATGCCGATGCACAAATGATTTGGTATCTGGCAAAGAAAGACCTAATTAATTGCGAGATGTATCATTTCTCACACCAGTCAAGTGCCATTGTATTTGGTGATGAATCGGAGCATGTCACTTTGTCATCACTTCTTGATGAGCTACCTGCGTTTATTGAAAAGTCGGAAATGCCACATTATATTGCTGATCTTGTAGAAAAGCATGGGATTGCGGAGGAATTGCTGCGTATGCAGTTGCGGTCGACATACAAGCGTGATGGAATGTTTTATCATCGTGGGAGGATTACGGTAATCTTCATGTGCGGCTATATTCTACGTACCAGATTCCCAAATGGATATAAAATTGCCGATGAGTCCGACCATATGCGGTTTATGTCCTATCTCGCTGAGGTCTTTGAGAACAAAGGAAAAATCACCACAAGGGCACTTGATGCTAAAATTGGTCAAATAGGTGTCTTGATCGATAGGGGTAAATACATTCATCCTTGTTACATAGATGTCGATAAAAAAATCGTCAATGATGTAAATGCTTATATTGAGAAAAGTCCACGTGTGGTTCTCACGTACACAGAACTATATGACACTTTTTCTGATCGCTTTAGCAGAACACAGATTAATAATAGATATTGCTTGCAAGGTGTCCTCAAGCTGCTTGGCTGTCCTTTCGTCATGCGCAAGGATTATATAACAAAGGAATCTGACGTAAACCTTGCTTCAGAGTTTGAACATTTTGTAGAGCAAAGCGGAAGAGTTCATAAGAGCGTGCTGTTAGAAGAATTTAACGGGCTATCGGAGATTAATATCGGCTTTTTTTGTCAGCGGCTATCAACCATTGTTGTGCTCGATGGCGGATACTATATGCATGCCTCGCAATTGAATATCAACGATAATGATTATGGTGAGCAACGCAAATTTTTGCTGACTGCTTGCAGTGACACACCAGCATCGACAAGAGTGCTCTACAACGAATACATGGTGAGATTCACGGATTTCATGATTCGTAACAATATTGAATCCCAGGGCAACCTTTTTGGAGTGTTGCAATATATGTTCAGAAAAGAATTCTTCTTCTCAAGGCCATATATTTCCCTAAACAGCGATGTTGATTTGACACACCATGGCGTCCTGCTGCAACACCTCTCAGGTGTCGATTCGATAGAAATAGAGGATCTGACTGATATTTGTGAAAAGAACGGAATCCATTTTCTCTCTGTCCGTACTCTGATAAAGTCTATAGAACCCGACTTCATCCGTGTCGGCAAAACCATCCTAATGCGAAAAGAACTTGCCGGGGTGGATGATGATAGTGTACTTGATACTGCACAGCAAATTAATGAAATGGTGCACGTTCGTGGAGGATATTGCTCTTCCAAGAATATTGATGATTTCAGTTGGTTTCCAGAACTCAATATTTCTTGGAATACATACTTACTCGAAAGCGTATCCGCGTTGGCTGGCAACCTTCTTACCGTGCTTCACATTAACACAAGTACGATTTATACGCCGGTAGATGTTTATATCGGGGATGAGTATGCTGATGAAGATATGAATTCTCTTGTAGTGCGGCTTCTTGTGAAAGAAAGTCAACTTGAACCTTTTACATCAAAAGAGGAGGTATTTAAGTGGCTACAAGAGCAAGGTTTATGCAATGCAAAGCTTCCGTCATTCTTAGAGATAGAGGGTCACTTGTTTTATGATGAAAACGGAAAGTTGAAGGTGCAGTAAATGGTAGAGAGAAAGCGTATGCCGCCATTAAAAATAAACGAAGTGATATTGCTCGTAGATGCGTATTTTCAAATGAAAGTAATCATGTCTTTTGCTGTGCGTTCAGAAATACTGTTGGATTTAAGTAATAAAATGCCCTTTACCTTTCTACCTGGAATTGTGTAGTAATCCGGCTTTTTGTTCACCACCAGGTATGGCAATGCTTGTTAGTCTATGCACCAATTTTGATGAGTCGAAAAAGCCCTACGGTCAGTTATCCGCCATTCGGAAAAAAGTGTACAGTTATTATTTTGAGCAGCAAGGAGCTATGAGGGATTGCAGAGTGCATTACATCTCTGTCGAATATGCCTATCCCTCTATTTCCAGAATAAAAAGATTGCATACGTTGATGAGGCAAACCTAAAAAGCGAGTAAAGGAATGGCAACAACATGTATAATTATGAGTGGGATAAAGAAACCGGCGGCTACATTTTAAGCACAAAGGTTACTGGGGTTACAAAAGAAGTACGCCCTGTTTTCGCGGAGGAACTACGTTTCCTTGGCTTTGACAAAAATTTCGGTTGGAATATTCCGTCTTGCGAAGGCCCTTTAATGTGGGCTGAGGGGCGTAGATATATATATTTGGGCGAATGCGTAGGCGAAGCTCAAGGCGGCGGTTTGTACTCCATGCCTGTTATAAAGAATGTCGTAAGAAATATTGATATTATTCCTGTAGACATCAAGAGTATGGTCGCCAAAAGCGAGAATCTGCTAAACGGGCTTGTACAAAAAACACTAAAAGACATTTACACAGTGTTTGAGACCTATCGTGGAAAAGTTGACATGTTCTATGTGGCTTTCAGTGGAGGGAAAGATTCAGTTGTTATGCTCGATTTAGTACAGCGCGCTCTTCCACATGACGCCTTTGATGTCGTGTTTGGCGACACAACAATGGAGCTAAGTGATACTTACGAAAATGTAAAAGTATCAAAAGAAATATGGTCGGACTTGAATTGGCATACTGCAAGGACTGATTTTGATGCTACTGAGTCATGGAAATTTGTTGGGCCTCCAGCACGTACAATACGCTGGTGCTGTGGCGTCCATAAGTCTGCTCCATCTGTGATGAAAATTAAAGAAATACTCGCACAGCGCCGTGGCTATTCTATTGAGGATGTCAAGCATTTTAAAGTCCTAGCATTTCTTGGGGTACGAGCCGAAGAAAGCGAAGCACGCTCTACGTATGAAATGATTTCTGACGGCAACAAGCATGCTGTACAAATTAATTGCAATCCAATTCTTGAATGGGGAACATGCGAATTATTCTTGTATCTGCTTGGACGTTCGCTTCCACTTAATTATGCCTACAAAAATGGGCTCAACAGAGTGGGCTGCATTTTATGTCCGATGGCATCAGCTTGGACAGATTGCATACAAAATCATGATTATCCCATGGAAGTTGCACCTTTTATAGAAATAATTAGAGATACAAGCAATAAAAAGTTTTCCACTAAAACCGAATGGGTTGAATATATGACCGAAGGTGGTTGGAAAAAAAGGGCTGGAGGAAAAGTGCTTTCCATTGGAGAAAACAAAGTTACCAATATAAGTACGGCCTCTAAGGAGACATTTATAGTAAAAAACGCTAATCATTCTTGGAAAAAATGGATGGTTGCGCTCGGCGAATTCGCTGAAGTCGAGAAAGATATATATTCACTGCGACATGGGGAAACAACGTTATTATTTCATGCGGTTACGAATGGTGATGTTACAACATTTTCATTTTCTCCGCTGATAAAAACCAAAGAAACAATACGTTTCATGTATCTATTCAAAAATGTTCTCAATAAAACAGCATATTGCAGAAATTGTAAAAAATGCATGGCTGAGTGCCCAAATAGTGCACTGACAATTACAAATAATGATATTGATATTACCAATTGTACACATTGTGGACAGTGTTTAGATATGCAAAAGGGGTGCATTGTGGCTCGTTCAATTTCAACAGGAGGCGAGAATAACGTGGACGTTAAAAACATTGACAGATATAGAACATTTGGCTTCAGGCAAGAATGGGTAGAAATATATCTTGAAAACCCAGATAAATTTTGGACAAACGACCGGCTTGGCAAAGATATGTTTTCTGCTTTCGAACGTTGGGGAAAAGAAAGCGGACTTATCGATGATAAAAAAGCACCTACGAAAGTTGTTGATCGTGCGATTGAGCTTGGTGCAGATAGCGCAATTGTTTGGGGAATTTTCTACAGCAATATGGCGTATGCATCACCGATTGTAGCATGGTATATAAGACGGCTCGAATACGATTCAATGTATTCCAACGATAGTATGATGATTATGCTCGGTGATGGGCTCAAAGAAAGAACACGTCGTAATGCTTTGTCTGCGCTAAAAGATACGATTAAGTCCTCTCCAGTTGGCTGGCTGCTTGGGCAAGGCAAATGCGAAATGAAAGGAAAGCAAGTAATTTCCATTCAAAAAACAGGTTGGCAAGAACCGGAACCGTCGGTTATCCTTTATTGTTTGTATCTTTTTGCGGAGCATAGCGACGGCCTTTACAGTTTCACCCTCTCAGAGTTATTGGAAGATAGCGATGAACGGGAAGCCATGAGTCCCAAACTGATATTTGGACTTGACAGAGATACTCTTATGTCCATAATGCAGGGGCTGGCAAACGACCACAGCGATTTCATCCAGGTGGACTTTAACAAAGGCATTATGGAAAATATTTTTCTTGTTCGTGATAAGTCATCGAACGATGTTATTGATTTGATTTGAGAGGAGAACAGTCATGCCAAACAGATTATATCAGGACTATATAAAGGTCGATCCGAATTTTATACCGGTATTCAGCCGTAACAGCGACCAGGTGTACCCAGACAAATGGCAGTCGTTCTTTCCTCACGACAGCTTTAAGACCATACTAACAAGCACAATTGAGATGCTGGAAAAAGGGTCGGAAACAAAAGACCGCTCATTATGGATGAGCGGTGCTTATGGTACTGGTAAAACCTACGCCTCGTTCACCATCAAGCATATTCTTGAAGACCCGATCGACAACATTGAGCCGTATTTTATAGCAAATAATATGCAAGCGCTATTTGCGCGCGTAAAAGGAATACGCTCAAAGGGAAACATCCTCGTCGTTCACAAAAGTGCGTCCGCTGATATCAACTCGCAGAACAAGCTTTTTAACACAATCACTGAATCGGTAAAAGATGCGCTGCGCAACAAGGGATACTCATATATGGGTGCTTCCAGTATGATGGATAAAATTCTGCTGACACTAAAAGACCCTGATTCAGCTTTCAATTTCAGAGCGGCATTCAATAAATATCGGGCCCGTTTTACGGAATACTCATCTGCTGACGGCGTTATTAACGACCTTGAGGAACTGGACACTGAAGATAAGTTAGACCTATTGGATACCATCATTAAGGTCGCTGAAGACGAATCGTATAACTGGTCCGTTACCCCGGATGAGGTCATAAATTGGGTTGAAGACGTGCGCAAAGGGAATGGCCTTTATGCAATAGTTTTCATGTGGGATGAATTTACTGAGTATTTCCGAAACAACCAGAACAACATAACTGGCCTTCAGGAGATCGCCATGGCTTCTTCGAGAACAAGTTTTTATTTCTTTTTGATCACGCATAGTGATGCCAATCAGCTCATTGCCGACCAGACTGCCCGTAAAATAATTGAAGCAAGATTCCGTCAGTATCAGATTAACATTGGTGAAAATACAGCTTTCAAGCTTCTTGGACAAGCGCTTCGTCATGAAAAAGATTTAGACGACGAATGGAATAAGACAAAAGAAGAACTGTGGCTTTCTGTAAAACGCGGCACGGTAGATTTGATTAAGGGCAAGGATTCCAGCATTCAGAACGATGACTTCAAAAATCTGCTTCCAATGCAGCCGTATACCGCCTACTTGCTGAAGTTTATTGCACAGGATATCAGCTCCAACCAGCGCACGATGTTCCAATTCCTCAGTGGAGACTACATCGAAGGCGATGAAGAACACACAAATTTCAAATGGTTTATTGACCACTATGGTTATGAATATGGGAAGTGGAATTTCTTAACTTCCGACTATCTTTGGGACTATTTCTTCCATGCCTCTAACGTTGATTTCGATTCTTCATTTACTGATGCGGTAAGCCACTATAACACCTATGAGAGTATTTGCGTTGTAAATGGTAAAATAGATAGCTCGGAAAGTATAAGCAGGAAGAGAGTGTTAAAGGTATCCTTACTTCTTTCTGCTCTTCAAACGAAAAATGGAAGCACCAGTCGCACTGGAGCCACTTCTTTGCTACGCCCTACGAAGAAAAATATCTGTTCTTGTTTTGTTGGGACATCTATAGAAAACAAGGTTTCCGATATTCTGGATGACCTTGTTGATAAAGGAGCGCTTGGCTCGATAGAAGATTCAGATAAAGGCACACTTTACGTCATGACCACTGCGCTCATTGACAAAGACCGCCTTGCAAAAATGGAAGAGGATGCTCGGAAGGCATTCCCTTTTGAGAAGCTAATTGCCGATACTGGGTACGGCATCACGAAACAGTTTATACCTACAGATTATTTGCAATATCGTTTCCTAATTATTCCAGTTGCACCCTCAAACGCACGAAGTGAAGCCGACATTATCTTTGAAGCTAATCAGATTCCGACATTTTACCTGTTTGCAAAAAATGAAGCGGAACAGGGCAAGGTGGCCGATACAATTCGGATGCTTTACTCGAAGTTCCCGGAAAGATGCGTGGTCGTTGATTTCTCTTCTATGCCGTTTACCGACGCTCGTTATGAGAAATTTATAACCAGTAAAGGAAAAGAAAAGTATTTCGGCTCTATTCCAAATCAAAAAGACCAGTTAACTTTGGCAAAGAAAGGTACCGACAGTCTTATTCAGGAATGGATACGCGCATTAGTTACATCATCTTTGCGTGTATACTCATCCGCAGCGCAGTCTGATGCGATATCAGGCGGCGCCAACTTGCGCAAGAAGTTGAAAGAAATAAACAGTACATTTTATGGGGCGGGGCTTGAGGAAATTTCTGTAAATGATAAGCTATTTGCACAAAGCGGGTATAAGGATGTGGTTGCAAAAATAGCGATGGGCAAAGAAACAATTCCAACAAACTACAGCTATTTAAGATTTATTTCTTCACCTCTGGAAAAGGACGGCATTTGGGGCAATCCGGATTATTGGACAACTCAACCAAACCATGCCGTTTCAAGAATGAAAATTACCGTTGAAGAAGTCATTAATCGCGGGTTCTCCAACAATAGCATGGTTTGCATAACGGATATTTGGACCGCTCTTAAAAAACCGCCATTCGGCTTGTTGCCATGCACCGGAACCGTATTTCTTATGGCATTTTTACTTAAAGAGTATGCTGACAGCAGTTATTACAAACGTGACATCAATAACAACACGGTGGGGCTGAATTATTCTGACCTCTGTGAACTGATTTATGGCATTGTAAAAGATATGCCAAAGGCGAAGAACCAGTTTATTGTTAAACAAAAACCGCAGCATTTGGCTTTTTGCCAAATGACTGGTGAGATATTTAAAATAGCCAAAGACAAGCGTAATTCTATTGATGACATTGCAAAAAGCGTAAACATATACCTAACAAATAACAATTATCCGCTCTGGGCGCTTAAGTCATATGTGCAGGAAGAAATGTATGACCACGAAATGCGTGATTCTCTCGTTCAACTGATTGGACTATTTTGCGAATTCGTAAATCCTGAATCGCGTATTGGTCGCGACAAAACAAAAGTTGCTGAAGATATCTATGCCCTGTATATTCAAACACCGGGCCTCGATGCCGTCATGAGCAGTATAGTTATAGATGAGTGTTTGCGCAGTGGTATGGTATACTATATTGCTGAACAAAAACCGGAACTCACGCAAATTGCAAGCAGCTTAAAGTTGGAAGATAACGAGTACCTATCTTTACTGAACAAGAAGCTTTCGTCCGACTCTTCTTACCTCTGGCAAAAGGGCGATATTGACAACCAGATAACCAGTTTATACATTGATTTGCGCCTTATCCGCGCAATTAACCGTGTTATCAGTACCCCTCAAAAATATATGCCGGAAGCGAAGGCTGCATTGATTGAAAAGCTCAATATTATCAAAGTTCCTGATGATGTTTTGCAAGAACAACAACCTAATCTAAAGCCTATTATGCAGCAGTTCTATGCTTTTAAAAATGATGCTGTGGTGAATCGTGAAACTACTGCGGATATCATCGATAGTCGTGCAGATGATTTTTTGTCTTTCTTCAATAACCAATATGATACATTTGCTGCGGCAGTTCGAAGACTCGTTGACAACGCTGCTACTGAGGAAGAAATTAATCACCTATTTGAAAATGTGGATGCGGGTACGCTGTTCAAGAAAACTGATGAGTTTTCTCTTTCTATTAAGCGCACATTGGAAACGTTCCGTAAAAACATGAAAACACACAAAATGTTTGAGGCATGGAGGAAAATCACCAGAACCGACAGTCCATCCGAGTGGTCAAAGGAGCATCGGTTACCTATACTTTGTGCTTTTTCTGACAACATTTCGCTTGCACAAACAGTGTTTGCTGCCCTAAACAAAACTGCGCTGCTGCCAAATGAAAGCAGCATTGACGATGCCATTGCTTTTATCAACAGTGGGTGTCTGAAGAGACTTGAAAATCTTGATACCTGTACGCAGGAATTCATCGATTTCTTTTGTGGGGATTATTCTTACGTAATTGATGATGCAGATGGGCTGCGCGAGGTTCTGAGATCCGTCGCAGGTAAAAACATTTATGAATGGTATTCAAAACGGGCGATGTGCAAGTGCGCAATAGAAAAATTGGCAACTGACCGGTATCAGTCTAAATATCGCCCTAAAGTCAGAGATGAACTACATAATCTTACCGCAAAAGAAGCACAGGAATATCTTGAAAAGTTGATAGAAGATGACCCACTTCTGGGCATCAGTATTTTAAAGAAAAGAAAGTGAGCCCAAAGGAGGCATAGACATGGTAAAGTTTAATAGCTTTTCAGAGCTGCAAACATATCTGCGAAAAGACCGAGCCGAAAGCAGTCTGAATCCTATTCGCTTCATAAATGTGGAATCTATGGAGATGTGGGTAGAAGTTAAAAGGCTCTTGCTTTCCATGTCTTCTGGTCATTTGCTTTTGTCTGAGTTTTGTGATGCGGCAGATACAACGCCAAACATCCGCAGGCTTATTGCTAAAATGAAAGTATCTACTGACTCAATTTGTGTTTTACCAATTTCTGAGTATCTGCGAATAAATCCTGAAATTGCGCAGCCCACCATCATGGATATTCTTACCAAAGAGTATCCAGAAGCTCTTCGTAACGCACTGTTTCGCATTTACATTCCAATGTACCGAATGCGCAGCATTTTGTATACTATACCGGACAACGACCCTCGTAGGAAAGAATCTATCTTACTTCTCGAAACCGGAGAAGAAATTGATTATTCTTTGACAATAATTCAAAAAGGACTTGATGTCGAGTTATCTGGTAACGAAATCTACGGATTCAAGAAGTATCTTCGATATTGGGAGCAGAATCCAGACAAGCCTTTGATTCTGCACACATCGAATGCAGTATATTTTGTAAATAATGTTTTTTTTGATGATGTGAAAGTCATTATTACATCTTTCGATTTGATGCGTTTTCACTATTCACTTCCAACTCAATTCCAGCCAACAGATGGTACAGATGATGATTGGAACCAGCTTGCACAAATCGTTGCGAAAGAAATGACCTTTGAAGGTGCATGTTGTTCAGAACTCTCTATTAATCGCTATAATACGAAACTATTTGAAAAATGGAAATCAAGTACGGATTTTCAAAAATGGCTTTTATGGATGTGGACTCGTTTACAGCCCGAAAGCAACTATCTAACTGATTGTGCAAAAGGAGCCTCAAATGTCGAGACATTCATTGAATTGATTTTTTGCCGAATTGTCGATTTTGTTGACAAACCATCCTTTGATGATATTTACACGCAGCGCAAATCATTGCTTACCAAACTTAAATTACAAGTTCCTCAGGTTTTCTGGACCGTCACAGGACATACAACAAAGCTCAATGCTATTCGTGTTATGACAGATTTATCGGCGAAAGAAAAAGAAACTATATTCAGTCTGATACAAGGGTATGATTACGGGAGGAAAGAAGAGATCATTACCATTCTGCAGATAGTATACCCTGCTTTGGCAAATTACCTTCTGTATGATGGAGATCTTGAGGTAGATGACTTTGATGCAATCCATGAAGAATATTTTAATAAGTACCGCTGGTATAAAGCAACGAACAATCTGCCGAAGGAATTTTTGGAAACTGTAAAAAGCATCGCGCAAGAACAAGGCGCGTCTATCTACACACTGAAAGCGAGAAACTTCGTTGTGAATGAAGAATATAACCAGGAAACCTCTGTGCTCTTCATTGACGGAATGGGCGCGGAATACATAGACTATTTGGCTTATGTATTGGATGGTATGCCTAAAGACAAATTTGCGATACGGTATCGCGTTGGCTATTGCAATTTACCATCAACGACAGAAAACAATAAAGATTTTTTACAAGGCAAAAATGTTCTGCTGGAAATGCTGGACTTAGACGAATTGAAACATGGAAGCAACCAATATCCGAATAATATTATTCAGGAATTGGCTTTTCTTGATACATTGAAAGAGAAAATTGAAGATGCTTTGGATAGTGGAAAATCAAAAATTATTCTGACATCTGACCACGGGACAAGCAGATTAGCTGTGCTGATCCGCAAAACGGTATACGACCGAAAATTGCCTGCACAGGGACATCCTATTTACAAATATGGTCGTTATTGTGAAGGAACGGACATCGCTGATGAGCTGCCAACGGCTGTTGAGTATAATGACAAATTAATCTTTGCAGACTATACTCGCTTTGAACAGAAAGGAGCTCCTGTCGATGAAATTCACGGAGGAGCATCAATGGAAGAATGGCTAGTACCTGTGATTTCCATAGAAAAAGTAAATAGGAAGGCAAAAAAGAAAACAATTAATAAGGTCATCCTGAAAGACGAAGAATTCAAGATTGACTTTTTTACTAAGATGGTAACTATAGAGTTCAGACTTGAAATTCCAGTTATGGAAACCGTGTTTGTGCTTTTGCATGGTAAACGAATAGTATGTGAGACATGTGATGGTGATTATACATTTAAGTATAAGCCGCTTGACGGAGAAACGGAAGCTACCGCGACAATATTCGCAGGCAGTGATGAAATCTGTAAGACTAAATTTTCCATCAGGCGTCCTCTTGCAACGAACAAAAAATTTGATATTTAGATCAAGGAGGTACTGAGTTCATGGATTTCACAGAGAACAAGGCTTTTTCGGAAGCCTTATCACAAATTGACTCAACTTCCGCGAACAAAGAACTTGAAGGAAAACTGAAGAGATACTTCGGCGAGATGCTTGTATATAAGTCATCTGCCAACTCGAAGTTCTTTTCTGCTCTGAGTCTGCCATCCTACATGCGGGACTGGCTTGTTATGCGGTTCTCAAATTCAGAAGGTAAGATAGATAAGGACGAGGTCGCTGCGTATGTAAAGCGAACCATACCCAACAAGGAGCAGTGGAATGAATATCTCGTAGATTTGCTTCATAACAATCAGTCTGTACGGTTCTTAACAAAAGTCAAAATTGATTTTGACACTGCAACGAGGAATGCACTTTTTTCACTTCCCGATTTCGGGGTGCCTAAAAAGAAAGGTGAAGCTATCGTTGATTGGTCAGTCATTGAGGCAAATAGGGATTATTTACTATCTCCGACAGAAGTGTGGGGAATTGTTGAGCTTGTTTGTGAGTTAGATGATTGCGGGAAAAGCAACATTTTCCGTTTAGTTGACTTTACTCCATTTTGCCCGTATACGATTGACCTTGATTATTTTGTGGAAAGCCGAAACAACTTTTCGATTGATGAATGGATTGATGTGCTAATAAGCGCAATCGACTATAATCCATCTGGCTATGCAAGTACCAAGCAAAAATTGACGATGATAAGCCGGTTGCTACCTTTCGTTGAAAAACGTCTCAATCTGATAGAACTTGCGCCCAAAGAGACCGGAAAGTCTTACCTATTTGCGCAGATAAGTAAATATGGTTGGCTTGTTAGTGGCGGTAGTATTTCCAGAGCTAAGATGTTTTACGATATTAGCAAAAAAACCCCGGGGCTAGTATCTCGATATGACTATGTGGCATTTGATGAAGTTCAAAGCATTAAATTTACTGATGCAATGGAAATGCAAGGAGCTCTAAAAGGCTATTTGGAAAGTGGCGAATATCGCGTCGGTGACAGTAGAGGTGTTGGCGACGCTGGCCTTATACTTTTGGGCAATATCGATTCTGATTTGATGAATATAAACCAAAACATGTTTGTCGATTTGCCAGATATTTTTCACGAATCTGCGCTTCTTGATAGATTTCATGGTTTCGTAAAGGGATGGGATATTCCCAAAATGAAGGAGAGCCTAAAAGCAAATGGCTGGGCGTTAAATACAGAGTACTTCGGCGAGATTATGCATATGCTTCGTGAAGAACTCTCATACAGAGCCGTTGTCGACGAGCTCTTAGAATTGCCAAAAAACTCCGCTACTCGTGACACAGAAGCCATTAAACGAATCTGCACAGGGCTTCTAAAGCTCCTATTTCCGAATGCTACTGATGTATCAAAGGTGAATGTAAGTGAATTCGTAACATACTGCTTGGAACCAGCAAAATCAATGCGTGGCGTTATAAAAACACAACTTGGAATTATTGACTATGGGGAATTTGGCGGGTCGAAAATTCCGGATATAATGATTAAGGAGCGCTATCGTGAAGAGCAATAAGGCATGTAAATACTGCGGTGCTCTTCTTGAGAAGGATTGGATTGCCCTAAACAAAAAGCTGCTAAATTCTGAATTGGAAGAGTTTGCGTGCTTAAACTGCTTGGCTGATTACTTTGATTGCTCTGTTGAGGACTTGAAGATAAAAATCGAAGAGTTTAAGGAAAATGGCTGTACGCTGTTTAGATGAGGTATCGCTGATGATTTATGCTGATAATGCAGCAACAACACAACTGGATATAGACGCTTTTAATGCAATGAAGCGATACTTACTTGACGAGTACGGTAACGCCTCACAGCCATATTCCTTTGCTCGAAAGCCAAAGGAAGCCCTCGCTGAAGCGAGAACGACTATTGCAGAATGCATCAACGCTCTTCCAGAGGAAATTTACTTTACTTCTGGCGGAACAGAAAGCGATAACTGGGCAATAAAAGGATCAGCTATAGATACCACAAAGCGGGAAACAATAACATCTGCTTTTGAGCACCATGCAATCCTGAATTCATGCAAAGCACTAGAAATGCTTGGCTTTCCAGTGACATATATTTGGCCAACATCAGATGGAGTGATAACACCTGATGCATTGACGCAGATAATAACTAATCAAACAAGACTTGTATCTATAATGTTTGCCAACAATGAAATTGGCACCATCCAGCCAATCAAAGAGCTTTGTGCTACGGCTCATGCACACGGTGCATTGTTCCACACGGATGCGGTTCAAGCTGTTGGACATGTAAAAATCGATGTGCAGGAACTTGGAATAGATATGCTTTCTGCTTCAGCGCATAAATTTAATGGTCCAAAAGGAATAGGTTTCCTCTATATTCGTAGAGGAACACGCATCATTCCCTATGCCGACGGTGGCGCGCAAGAGAACCAACACCGTGCAGGAACAGAGAATGTTGCATCTATTGTAGGAATGGCGACTGCATTAAAAGAGAACTGCGTTGCAATGAGCAAAAATACAACCCATATTCAGGGGTTGGAACACCAGTTGATTGATGCCCTTCATGTATCATATATTCCGTTTGTACGCAACGGTAGTGATAATAAACTTCCAGGACTTATCAGCCTTTCATTTGCCGGGGCAGATGGAGAAGCAATTCTCCATTGTATGGATTTGATGGGCATAAGCATTTCAACTGGTTCTGCTTGTAACAGTACAAGAACAGAAATTTCTCATGTGCTTCAGGCCATTCGCTTGGAAGGTATACTTGCAAAAGGTACAATTCGGATTTCTCTTGGTAAAAACAACACTATGGAGGATGTAAATGATATTGTAAATGCACTTGTGAAGATACTGAAGTGAACCTTTCAATGTTTCCCAACACTTTTTAATTATTCCCTACAGCTCATTTCTTAAAGGGTAAGTTGGTATCAATTTTCATTGGCGTCTTGGGTCACGGCGCGACAGTAACATCAACTAGAAGATCATGCGTGACTATTTTATTTGTGCAAGCGCGGCGAGGATATCATTAGCCGCCTGCCATACCCGTTCCTGATTCTGGACGATATCCTCCAAATCCGCGTCGTAAACGCGCCCGGTTTCATGCACCCGTTTGGTAAGCTGATTCAGGTTATTGCTGGACCGGCGCAGGAGGGAAATCATCTCCTTCAGCTCCGGCAGCTCCAGCCTGATGACATACCCGTCGATAGCAATCTTGCGGAGATACGCCGCCATGTTTTTTGTGCCAAGCTGCTCCATCTTCTGTTCGATCATTTCACGTTCCTGCGGGGTGACACGGAACTTGAGCTGGATTTGCCGCTCTCTGCTCGCCATCATCAACGCTCCAGATCATCTCGCTTAACGGCGGGTGGCGTAGCTGCTGCTTTGCTGACCTCCAGCTTTTTTCGGACGGACGGCTTGCGCTGGCGAAGCGGTTGGTCGCAGTTTTCATCCTTTTGGATGAATGCGAAAATTCCTTTCCGGTCCTTGAGCGCGGAGAAGGTCAGAGACTGAAACGGCAGCATTGCAAACAGACGGTCCTGGTCTTTGGTGGAAGCCCGGATCAAAAAATCCGGCGTGATCTGTGCCATGAAATGTGTCCCGCTGGGACTGTTCGGCTCACGCTCGGATTGCAGACGCCGGAGCAGACGCGCGGCCTCCGCCTGAATGTCCTCTTTGGTCAGAGGTTGGGTCAGCAGGTATTCGTGCCGCGCCTGGTTGATGAAAATATCCGTGAGGCCAGGGTTAACGGCATCCACTTCGAACGACGAGCGCCGATCCTCCCCAAAATAATTCTTATCTTCAAAGACGTGAATGGTTTTCGACCAATCCTTGTTATTGCGGGAAATACGCCCGTCGAAATCCTTTCTCTGCACCGTATTTGCCAGCACAAAGAACATCCGCTCATAACCAAACTGATCGGCAACCTGCTTTACGGCCTCCTTTCCGAGACAATTATCGCGGTAATTATCCCGGATTGCCGTTTCGATTGCGTTTTTGCAGGCCACGTTCGCCTTGTAGGACGCTCGGTATTGCTCCAGTTCATTGTTTTCCCGCGCATAGGCGGCGGGATATTTGTATACGGGTATCATATTCATATGGAACCTCCTGATTTCAAAATAAAGTAATATGTTATAAAATCTTTGGAGTAAAGCGGGGTGAAAAAATGTCATACAGCGATCAGATGTGGCAGGACGCGAAAAAGAAATGCCAGTTGAACAATGAAGATATTGANCTTGCCAAGCGCCTCGGCCTGAACCCGCGCAGCCTTGTCAAAAACATCCCGAATAAAAGTGAGCCGTGGAAAGCGCCGGTCAGCGTATGGCTGCATGAGATAGATGAAAAGCGGCGTAAGAAGTCTGAGCAAAAGCAGAAACGGAAGGCAAAGGCTGCCGCCACTCAGAACGACGGCCCCGACACAAAATAAATCAGTGCCGGAGCCGTTTCTTATCGGGCCAATTCGTGTTTTGGTTTTCTACCCGGCATCCCGCAGACGCAGGGCATTTTCAGGCTCTCCAGCACGGAGGGCCTTTCGCTTTTTTCCATAAAATTTTCCGCCTGCTGCTGTGCCGGGGCCTTGCTGTCAATGTCGAGCAGCGCGTTCAGCTCCGCAAGCCGCGCGGACTTTTTCTGAAGCTCCGCTTCCTGCGGGAACGGTTTACCGATCTCGGCCTTTGCCGCCTCCATCTGAGAATAGAGATTCTCAAGCTGTGAATGCACGTTTTGTATCCGTTCCGGCATAGAGGCGAGAGCGTTATCGATGCGGGTCAGGTTGCCGCGCGCGTCTGTTCCGAGTGTTACCCGGTGGGTCATCTGCCCTTTGAGAGTCAGAATAAACTCCCGTCCAAAGTCCTCAACCGACAGCAACATGGAAAAGCCCCGGTAGCTGCCGATCTCCAGCGGATCAATCCCCTTGACCTCCTTGCAGGCTTCCAGAATTGCGGCTCCCGCGTTGTCCTTATCGGTGAGCGTATCGCCCCGCACCACCATACCGGCAAATCCGTCTTTGGGGTGCGGATGCTCCGCCAGAGTTTTCATATCGGATTCCAGACCGGCAATAAAGCCTTTGTTGCGTTCAATCTGTTCCGGAAAATATTTGAGAAGGTTGTCCTCCAGCCGGTACTGCTGGCTCTGGTGACTTGCTTTGAGCAGGCGCAGCTTTGATACGTCGATGTCCAGGTCCATTTTTTCTTTGATTCTTTCATCACCGGCGCATAGTGCCTTGATCTCCGCGTAAGAGAGCGCCGTTTCGTCGATGTCCTCGCAGGACCGGACGGGGCTTTTGCTGGTCATGATCTGACTGATGAATTTCTGTTTGTTTTCAATGGTTTGCCAGAGGTAGGCGTCAAAGGTCCCTTCGGTGACGTAACGGAAGATATGTACTTCGGGGTTTCCGTTGCCCTGCCGGATAATGCGGCCCGACCTTTGCTCCAAATCTCCCGGCCGCCAGGGGCAGTCTAGGTCATGAAGCGCGATGAGCCTGTCCTGCACATTCATGCCCGCGCCCATCTTGAAGGTGCTGCCCATTAGGACGCGCACCTGCCCGGTGCGGACTTTTGCAAACAGTTCCTTTTTCCGGACTTCCGTGTTGGCGTCGTGGATAAAGGCGATCTGCTCGGCGGGAATGCCCCGCGCAATAAGCTTGCCGCGTATATCATCGTAAACCGTGAATGATACAGTATCCGATTCCGCGTTTTGCTCCAGAGCGTCTTCCAGCGCGTGTAGCTTCACGCCGTTGATGGTTTTGTCCGCAGCTTTCGCGGCCTGCTGAGAAGCGTGACCTTTGGGTGTGGAAATATCGCAGAAAACGAGCTGCGTCAGCTTGTCGGCCTGTCCTTTATCCCATACATGATAAATGTTATTGACGCACATATTGACCTTGCTGCAGGGGTCATCTGGAAGCATGGGATTGATGATGCGCTGATCGAGGCCGAGTTTTCTGCCGTCCGAGGTGATTTTCAGCATGTTATCCACAGACGGGTCAACCGTACCGGAATGGACCGCGGCGGCACGTTTGGAAAGCTCCTGCACCATCTCCTTTTGAATGTCCGTAGGCTGAGCGACTTCGTTGTGATACACCGGCGTCGGCGTGGGGAGGTCAAGCTGGTCGGCGGTTTTTATATCCGCCGCCTCTTTCCAGAGGGTCATGAGTTCCGGAAGGTTGAAGAATTTGGCGAAGCGAGTCCGCGCCCGGTAGCCGGTACCTTCCGGGGCCAGCTCGATGGCCGTCGTGGTTTCACCGAAGGTGCTTGCCCAACAGTCAAAGTGCGCGAGGCCCTGCTGCTGGAGGGTCCCATGCTGGAGATAACGCATCATCGTGTAAAGTTCCGTCATTGAATTCGACACCGGCGTTCCTGTTGCGAATACGACGCCCCGGCTGTCGGTAATCTCGTCGATATACCGGCATTTCAGGAGCATGTCGCTGGACTTCTGCGCGTCAGAGGTGGAAAGCCCCGCCACGTTGCGCATTTTTGTGTACAGGAACAGATTTTTATAATTATGCGCCTCGTCCACATACAGGCGGTCCACGCCGAGCTGTTCAAAGGTCACGACATCATCCTTATGCCCGTTGTCGTTGAGCTTTTTCAGACGTGCCTCCAGGCCCTTTTTCATCCGTTCAAGCTGCTTGATCGTAAACTGTTCAGTGCGGCTTTCCTTGAGTTTCTCCAGCCCGTCCTCGATCTCCCATATCTGTTCCTCAAGCAGATGTTCCTGCCGTTCCACCGATACGGGAATTTTCTCAAACTGCGAGTGACCTATAATCACCGCGTCGTAGTCGCCTGTAGCAATCCGTGCGCAGAACTTTTTGCGGTTGCGGGTCTCAAAGTCTTTTTTCGTGGCCACAAGGATATTGGCCGAAGGGTACAGACGCAAGAATTCGGATGCCCACTGTTCCGTCAGGTGATTCGGCACGGCGAACAGAGATTTTTGGCATAGCCCCAACCGCTTGGATTCCATTGCGGCGGCAACCATTTCGAAGGTCTTGCCCGCGCCCACCTCATGGGCTAGAAGGGTGTTGCCGCCGTAGAGAATGTGTGCCACGGCGTTGAGCTGGTGCTCCCGCAGCGTGATTTCGGGATTGATGCCGGAAAACGTGATATGCCGCCCGTCATATTCGCGCGGGCGGCAGGAGTTGAACAGCTCATTATATTTTTTGGTTAGTGTCTGGCGGCGCTCCGGGTCCTTCCATATCCAGTCCCGGAAAGCGTCCTTGATTGCCTGCTGCTTCTGCTGGGCCAGCGTTGTTTCCTTGGAATTGAGGACGCGGCGCTCTTTACCGTCCGGGTCGGTCACTGTGTCGTAAATCCGCACGTCCCGGAGGTTCAGTGTGTCCTCCAGCATGCGGTAGGCGTTGGCCCTCTCAGTACCGTAGGTGACGTAAGCTGCCACGTTGTTGTACCCGACGCTGTTTTTGCCGGTGATATTCCACTCAGTGGTAAATTCCGCGTAGTTGACCTGAATATTGTTGCGCAGGTAAGACGGCGGGTTCAAAAGCTCGTACATGAATTCCTGAATGTACTCTTTGCCGATCCATGTCGCGCCGAGGCGCACCTCAATTTCGGAGGCGTCCAGGTCTTTCGGCTGGGCGGCTTTCAAAGCCTCCACATTGGGCTGAAACACGTCGCTGACCGCGAGGGTACGCTCCGCCTCCCGCAGTTTTTCCCGGACGTTGCCGGAAAGGTATTCGTCGGAGGTCACATAGCATGGGTTTTCGTCCATGCTGGCTGGCTTTGGCAGGCGGAAGATTACGCCCCGCAGCTCGTCGGCCAGCACTTCCGGCGTCTTCCCGGTGAGGGAGGCCATATAGTCCATGTCCACCCGTGCCTTTTCCGCAATGGAGAGAGCCAGGGCTTCCGACGCGGTGTCCACGGAGGTAACGACGCGCTGCTGCTTGATNGTACGTTTGGTGAACATGTCGGCCTTGCGTTCCATGTTGCCGTCCTCGTCGATCACTTCCAGAGAGCAGAGCAGGTAATACGAGGAATCCTCCGAGAACGCGAGGCTGTTGCCGCGCGAGTTGATAAGGCCGTATTTCACGGTAAAATTGTCGTACAGGCGGTTCAGCTCAACCTGCGTTTCACGGATGGTTTCGTCGGAGATAAAGCCGTCAAGCTGCTGACNGATGAGNTTATGTACGCAGTCCCGCAGCTCCAACATGCCTTTGACACGCTCTTTGGCGGTATCGTTCAACTCCGGCCGCACCATGCGGGAATTCTCCCGGTAGTACACCTTGCCGTCCACAACGGTATACGAATAATTTTTCACGTCGGGGTCTGCCGGGATGGAATCGTCAATTTTTTCTTCCTCACCGAGATCGGGCAACTCTTCTTCCGTGTACTGGCCGTGAATGTACTTGACGGCATCGTGAAGCTGGTCGGCAAGCTCCAATCCCTCGATGGGCGCAACGGTAAAATCCTGTCTGCCATATTGGGTGTTCTCCGAGGTCTGCCTGCCGAGAATCATTTCAGGGTGCTCAATGAAATAGCTGTTGACGGCAAAGCCGTCCTCGTTCTGTCCGAGATGAATCCAATCGGGTTCGATCTCAATGGGGCGGTCGCGTTTTTGCAGGAAGATGATGTCGGACACGACTTCCGTCCCGGCATTGGCCTTGAAGGCATTGTTCGGGAGACGGATAGCCCCCAGCAGTTCCGCACGCCGGGCAATGTAGCGCCGCACCTCCGGGGACTGCTTATCCATCGTATAGCGGCTGGTTACGAACGCGATCACGCCGCCCGAACGCACTTGGTCGAGTGTTTTGGCGAAAAAGTAGTCATGGATGGAAAAACTGAGCTTGTTGTAAGCCCGGTCGTTCACCTGATATTGCCCGAAAGGAACGTTGCCCACGGCGAGGTCAAAAAAGTCGCGCCGGTCGGTTGTCTCGAAACCCGCCACGGTAATGTCGGCGTCCGGGTAAAGCTGTTTGGCAATCCGGCCCGTGATGCTGTCCAACTCCACGCCGTAGAGCTTGGAGCCGGACATTTTCTCCGGCAACAGACCGAAAAAGTTTCCGATGCCGCAGGCCGGTTCCAGAATGTTGCCGGTCTGAAAGCCCATTTTGCCGACAGCCTCGTAAATAGCCTTGATAATGGTGGGGCTGGTGTAATGGGCGTTCAGGGTGGAGGCGCGCGCCATTTCGTATTCCTCTACGGTCAGCTCGCCAATCAGCTCCGCGTATTCCTTTGCCCAGGATGTGTTGTCCGGGTCGAACGCCTGTGGAATACCGCCCCAACCGACATACCGGGAGAGAATTTCCTGTTCCTCCTGCGTTGCCGTGCGGCCCTCGGCCTCGATCTGTTTCAGGGCGCGAATAGCGGCAATATTAAAGCCGTACTTGGTTTTTGCACCGCCCTCGCCCAAATAATCGTCGGTGATGCGGAAGTTTTCGGCGGCGGGCTGCTCCGGCACAGATGTCAGAGATGGCATTTCAGTCTGTTCTTCCTGCGCAATTCGTTCGGCGTCAGCGGTCATTTGACGAATGATAGGGCTGTTATTGAGCTTTTCTTCATCAACGACTTCACCGTTCACGATACCGGACTGCGCGAGCCTTTCCCTAATATCCACTGGATCAACATCATCAAGGTTGTCGTACTCCGCTTCCGTATAAAACCTGTCGGCTGCTATGAGCTGGGCAATACGCCGCTGTACCTTTGGCCACGACAAATCCGTGGATGTATTACCCATGGTTACGGGGAACGCCGGCAGATTATCGCCGTATTCGGCGCGAAGAAATGCCGCCGTATCCTTGTCGCGGGCGTGTTCGCGCATATATCGGACAACAGTGTGCTTACTCTGGATATCGCCGTTCCATTCCTGGATAGCGGCGTCGATGTCGTTCTGGGTCGTGTTGTGTTTCTTCGGCTCAACGGGCATAAAAATAGCGGAGGGCTTTTCGCTCTCCGCTTCGTCGATCCGCTGTATCTGTTCCTGTTCAGATGGGAAAAGGGTTAGCTGTAGATAAGTTCCGCCAGTATCGTTTCCTCGGCCTGGGCTTTCAGGTTGTTCATGAGGCCCACCCATTTTATTGGGTCGTAGGCTTTCAGGCTCTCTGTCACCCCCGCTGACTTCTTCAGCTCCGGCATCATCCGATCCAGCCGCGCCGTCGCCGTCCGCTCGATCTCCAGCAGATGCGGGTACAGCTTCTCCGACAGCAGCAGGCTGTTGTACAGGACCGGCCGGTATTCCTTCAGATAGTTCTTGCGCATCCTCCCGTATTTCCCGATGCTCTCGGTCGGCTCCGTGATCGTCAGATCCGGAATCAGGTAATCCCCGTTCTTCGTGTAGCTCAGGTCGTTCTCCATATGTGGCGCTCCTTTCCGCAAGATGTTCGCGTTCATAGTTTTTAATGGTAATTTCGATCTGCCGCAGAACCCTTTGACTTCCTTCACTGACCGCCGTACCGAGGGCAGCGACAGTATTGGGCGTGTTGAAATCAAAGATGCTCAGAAAATCCTCATGCTCAAAGTATTCGTCGGGTTCCAGTCCACATCGGGACATGAGGGCATAGGTGATGCTGACGGCAGCGGCGTTTCGGAACTGTGCTCCGATGTTGAAATCATCATATTCCTCTAAAAAACTGCCGTCAACGATGTGGAGGATGTCGTACTGATGATCCTCCCAATACTCCTTTACCATCTGCCCGGCTATTTTCTCCAACTGATCGGCAAGGCCCTTTCCGCCGGAAACGGCATACTCCCGTTCCAGCGCCGCCGTAACAACGTTCTCATGCTCCGGACGGTACTGCCATAATAAAGGACGGCGTGAATTTTCCCTGCTGCCCGTGTCGGAAATATCAAAGACGTACCGAATCCTCGGTATATCACCGGAATCGTCAATGAGTGCGATTCCTTTCCTACCTCGCCGGATATACCGGCGCATTTTATCGTTCCAGACCTCATAATCGGCGCAAGCCGTCGCGTCGGGGCGTTGGGCGTAAATCATGAGCTGTTCGTGATACGGATACTTGTAGAGCCGGGCGGCGGTTTTCAGGAAATCCGTCCAGTCCGTATGACTGGCGGTGATCTGCGTCGCCGCGTGATCGGCCATCTGTGCCAGAGCCTGCATATTACTTGGCATAAGCTTTCCTCCTACAAAAAAACAAGCCAACTGGCAGAAACCAATCGGCTATGTACGAGATATTCGATTATGTACTCAGCTTGGGAAATTGGAATTTATACGACTATATATAGCTCATTATGATTTGATAATCATTCCGTAATCGTACGCTCTGCATTATATTATAGTTTTCATAAATTCGGTGGTCTTCGAGGTGTTTATAAAAGGGATTTTCCTTTCCAACATATACTTCTTCACCTAATCTTGAAAAGAACTCAAACTGATCTACGGTAATATCAATAATCGTACCATCATCCATCGCCAGCCAAGTGTGATTCGTAGTGTTATTAGGGTCGTTATCACGGTATATGCCATTTCCCTGCTTCGTATCAATATCGTATATAGTATATAGATAATGAGATAAAAGATCGCATGAATCATCACAGCAACCGTCAGGGAAATTGCCCATTCTATCCCGACTATCAAACTCTCTGTTATATTTTGCCTCAAGTATTGCCGCACGAAAAGTCACCGCAATATTATATAATATATCTTGATTTCTCATTTCTTCTCCAAATTCCGATATATATGGCATAAGCCTCAAACAATTTTCACTATGTATTTTACCGTGTTGCGTACTCAGCATTGCTCATGCTCTGGGCTTTTTCAGCACGGAATCCGTCAGTGCTAAAAGCTCCGTCTTCTCCGCGCCTTTGATTAGCGTTATTATAGCAATTTTTGATTCACGTATTTATCAATAAAATGCACTGTCATATTCAATAGCTTTTTTGTTTCATTATGTATAAAATTTAAATCAGTACCATCTACATTTGCTGAATTCTTATGAATATATTCCAATTGGTTCATAACTTTTTTTCCATCTTCAATGTCTTGTAGTTTTATTTCCAGAAGAAAGTAACATTCATTTGCTATCGTTCTATCAGCTTTGTTTACTCCGATTTCTTTTGAAACTTTTTCAAGGTCAAATTTCAGTTCTGCTTCTTTTTGCCTAAATTGTTCTATCTCGTTTTCGATATGAATGTATGACCCATACCGGGTTTGACGGACACCATAAACATCAAGTAAAATAGGATGAAAGGTTTATGGTGACGAAATGGGAAAAGTGTACAGCCCGGAATTTAAAGGACAGGTCTGCAAGAGAATAATTGAAGGCGGCGAAAAAGTCTCGCAAATAAGCATAGAATTGGATTTGCACGAGAACACCATATATAATTGGCTTAACTCGTACAGGGCTAGAAACGGCAAAGCGTTTGTAGGCAGTGGGAACATTAAGCCAGAGGAAACAGAAATGAAGCGTCTTCAGCGGGAGAACAAAGAGCTCCGTGAAGAGGTTGAAATATTAAAAAAAGCCGCAGCCTACTTCGCCAGGACAGTAAAGTAGAAGAAAAGTACCTGTTTATCAAGGCTGAGCGAATAAACTACCGTTTGACGAAGCTGTGCAAGGTATTAGGCGTCGGTCGAGGTGCCTACTATGCATGGGATAAAACCGGAGAAAGTAAACGTTCCGAACGCCGGCGGAAGCTGGGCGAAAAGATTGAAACGAAGTACTATGAGCACAAGCGAATTGCCGGCAGCACAAAAATCGCGGAAGAATTGAATGCGGACGGTGAACGCGTGAGCCGTGGCTTGGTTGCTGAAATCATGCGGGATAAGGGGCTTAGAAGTAAGACGGTCAAGAAATACAAGGCCACAACGAATTCGGAGCACAATCTGCCGGTAGCGCCCAACCTTCTGCTGCGAGAAAGAAGCGAAGAGGAACGGATAGACTCAAAAACGGGAAAACTCCGAGACAAATATGAGAGAACCTTTAAATTCGATAAAATAAATACCGCATGGGTAAGCGACATCACTTACATAGCCACGGACGAAGGCTGGCTGTATCTAGCCGGCATTATGGACTTATGCGGAAAGGAACTCGTCGGCTGGGCGATGGACGCTCGGATGACAAAAGAGCTTGTAATACGATGCTTTGAAAATGCCCGCAAAAAGCGAGGCAGCCCAAAGGGCGTGATTCTTCACAGCGACAGGGGCAGCCAGTATTGCAGCATTCAATATCAAAAAATGCTTAAAAAATATGAGTTCAAGTGTTCGATGAGCCGTAAGGGCAACTGCTGGGATAACGCGCCGATGGAAAGCTTCTGGGGCAAGCTCAAACAGGAATGGCTTAACGGTCAGCACTTCCGCACCCGCGAGGAAGCGAAAGCTGCGGTTTTTTGGTATATTGAAATCTATTATCACAGGAAACGCCTGCATGCCGGAAACGGTTATAAAACTCCGATTTCGATTGCGGCAATGGCGGCTTAACCCGCCAGCATTTCATTAATGATGAAATGTAGAGCAATATTGCGAAAGCTAAAGAAAACTTGATGTTTTCTTTGTCTGGCAAACTTAGGCCGGGTCAGTAATCGTTGGTTTGTTCTTCAATATTCATTTCTCTTTTTGTATCAAGACGTTTCTGGATTTCACGTTCTGCTTCATGTAAGTTGTTTTCTAAATTGCTTCTGTTTTTATCTAGTCGAGCGGAGACACGATTTGCGTTAAAATATATACTTATATCGGTAATATATTTTGCTATATCTTGGGCTACTCCATCGGCAAACTGCTTCCTTTCTTTTTTGGCATAACGCTCCTGCTCTGCATTAAATAGCTCTAAATTGTCTCTTTGAATTTTCCTCGTTTCTTTGGTCGTAATATATACTGCAAGGAGAGTTCCAATACTACCTAGTACTCCACCAATATAGCTTCCAAGGAATCCGCTCCAGTCTTTGTTATCCAGTACGGAATACAAATTGCTCCGAAAAACGAAAAATTCAAGAGCAAATGGGATCATACTAATGAAAAATATCACCAATACAATAATTAAGATTATCTTTCTTTTTGACATCCATATCACCGCATTCTATAACAATAATATTATCTAATCTCTCTTTGCCTGTACATGTAAACAAATCTATAGTATTACTTTACTCTCCAATTGTCATTACTTTATTCATCAAATTCCGGTACGAACTCCAGTCTTGCAAACATCACATCATCCATGAGGTTCAATTTTTCCAATGCCGATTCAGTCAAAGTCAGAAGCTCCTTTTCCTCCGCGCCAAGATAGCCGCGCATCTGCGTCAACTCCGTAATCAGGCCCTCCCGCGTTCCGGTGTTGTAAATGCACATCAGGTTGATTTCATCGTTGGTAAACATATCATCGCTCCATTTCCGCGCTCTTGTCGGGCGCTGTTTTTTTATGTTCCCGGCTGACAGGCTGGTTTCTGAGCCATTCCACGACGGACTTTCTCTTTTCGGCATTTTCCCGCCGCGATGCCTCGGCAAGCTCCAGAAGCGAGATCGGCTGGCCGGTTTTGGCCTGCTGTTCCAGCTCTGCAACGGTGGCTTTCGGGCCGTTGTTGATGATGCCATCAACCATCCCGTAATCGTCCTCCATTGCCATTTCCGCGCTTTTCAGGTAGTTCTCCGGTTTCAGAAAAATCGGAAGCTCCTGAAAACCGAAGCTATCCACGTAATGACAGGATACAACGCCGTTCTGTTTTAAGGCAACGATGTCGCTGACGGACAGGCTCGGCCTGTGGTAATCGGCGGGATAATCGTTGTTGAACCTGTCCCACAAGGCGGCCAATCTTTCCTCTGTATCGCCCTTATCCGTAAGAGGTGCGGTATAAGCAAGATCATAGTTGCCGTGATCCACGGCGATACCCTTGGATTCCAGCCAACTGATAGGCTCAAATCGGATATCCCGAAGCTCATTAATATCCTTCACCTGATAAATGGCGAAAGCGTCTTGGGAGATATTCAAAAAGGCTGCTTCCCGTTGTTTCTGATGCTTCATCCGGTCCTCAACGGCTGTGGAAAACTCCCGGCTGTCCTCCCATTCCTCACGGCTCACGGCAAACATGCCGCTATGAGCCTGTATTTCATCGGTATCAAATACCATGTCCGCACCGCCATTCTCAATCATATAAACGTTGAGGTCCTGCTCAAAAAGCTCCAATGCCAGGTCCTTGGAGAGTGGCAGCAGGTCGCCGTCCAGATACCCGCAGGCATCCAAATCGACTATGGTCAGTTCCGAGTCCGGCATAGGGTATTCGTCGAGTGCCTGTTCCGGCGCGTCAGGCTGCATTGCATCCACGGGTATTGTCTGTGTCGATAGCTCCGGTTCAATAGCTTGTCCTTGATTTAGATCAATGCCGCGTTCCTTAATAATCTCGGAAAAATTCCTATCAATATCGGTGATGAGGCCGCAGGCAGTTTTGTTGATAGTTTCCAGAGAGGCCCTCAGCTCCGGCAACTCCTTGTTTTTACTCCATGTGGCAATATATCCGAAGCTGTTTTCGCCGGTCTGGATGCCATAATACTGGCAGACGGCATAGGAAACGCTCTCGGCCTCAACTTCCTCTGTATGCCGGTCCTTCGGCTTGAGTGCTTCAATGTCCTGGTCACTGGCAAGCCAGGCTTGTTCATAATTATGTAGTGTGGCGTGAGTGATCTCATGGACGGCTGCGGAAACGGTCTGCACCTCACTCATGTTTGTACGGATGACAATGCGCTGGTCTTTTTCGCTGAAATAGCCGTCCATGCTTGGCTCCATTGCTTCAAACTCCATCGGAACGGGTGAACTGCGCTGCAGTGCCTCCATAAAAACCTCATACTGCTTAACATTTCCGGTGAGATCGTTGGCCAGCGTCGGCAGAGGCCTTCCATCGGTCTGCGACACATCAAATACGGACACCACCTTGTACATGGGAATTTTAATTTCCTTTTCCTCCATGATGATGTTGCCATCCGCATCCCGCATGGGGATTTTGGTATCAGGGTTGAGTTTTTCTTCCTCGATTTTCTTTTTAAACGGTGTGGGCGCAATAATTTTAATGCCTTTTTCGCCCCGCATGACGTTCCGGCTGAACTGGTCGCGCCATTTATTAAAGCCCGCAACCAAGGTGGCATCCGGTTTTTGCATATAAATCAGCATGGTGTTGTTGACGGAATAGCGGTGGAACCGAGACATGGTGCAAAGATACTGGGCGTATTGATCGCTCTGGAACAGGTTTTGGATGCCCTGTTCAATGCTGTCGGTGATCTCCTTCAAACGGTCTCTATTATTCTCATGTTCAGCCATTGCGATTTCTCCTTTCAGAGTTCAGTATTGCACTTATCAAATTCCAGCTTGAAATTGACGCGCTCCCCGGTGTCATCCAGAATCACCGTCGCGTCGTAGGTCTTGCCGGTTTTATCAGAATAGCAGCCGGTGAGTTTCGTGCGCCCATCCTTCAGGAGCGCGGCGGCGACGGTCTTTGTCAGCGTCTTTTTCTTGGCTGAGAAAAACTTGTTATCCTTCCAAAGTCCGAACCGGCAGTTGTTACTTTCGCAGAAAAATCCCTTTTTGCCCTCGGATACGTCGCCGCCGCAGCGGGGACATTTGCCGATAACCTCACGTCCGGAGGGAAACAGCACCTCCGCACTCTTAACCGGCGTGTATGCGTTCACCAACTCCAGGAGCATGGATGAAATCCGGTTTATAAAGATATCCGCCTCCAGTTCTCCGCGCTCTACCTGTTTGAGTTGGTTTTCCCATTCGGCGGTCAGCAGCGGGGATTGAAGTTGCTCCGGCAGGACGGTGACGAGCGAAACACCCACCTGGGACGGGATGAGGCTGACCGTTTTCTTGGACTTTTTCCGCTCCACGAAACCGGTGGTAACGAGCTTTTCCAGAATAGCCGCGCGGGTGGCGGGAGTACCGAGGCCCTTGCGCTCAGCATCTTCCGGCATATCTTTCGCGCCTGCCGTTTCCATCGCGGAAAGGAGCGTGTCCTCCGTGTAGTGCTTGGGTGGTGAAGTCTTGCCATCCTTGACGGAAACGGATGTGACCGGAACATTCTGTTTCTCCGTCAGCTCCGGCAAAGGCTTTTCCGTCTGTTCCTGTATGTAGGCTTTCCATGCGGTAACGAGAACCGTCTTGCCCTTGGCGGCAAAATTATGCCCGCCGCAGTTCAGCGTGACGGCGGTTTCGGCGTACTGGTACGGATCGCTGACCGCGCAAAGGAGTTGACGCGAAACGAGCCGCAGAATTTCCCGTTCTCCGGCAGGCAGCGCGGAGATCTCCGCTTTGTCCGCGCCGGATGTGGGAACGACGGCGTGATGGTCGCTGACCTTTGCGCTGTCGCAAACCTGTTCGGCGTTTAGTTTTTGGGGAGCAACCACGCCGTAAATGCCAGCGGCGACGGAGGCAAGCCTCGGGACGGAGGATTCCATGTCGTTGGTCAGAAACCGGCTGTCGGTGCGGGGATAGGTGCAGAGCTTCTTTTCATAGAGTGATTGCAAATAATCAAGTGTCTGCTGGGCGGTGTAGCCGAGCAGACGGTTGGCATCGCGCTGGAGAGTGGTCAGATCGTAGAGCGCAGGCGGCTTTTCGGACTTTTCCTTGCGTTCCACGGCTTCGACAATTGCCGCCTTGCCCTTGCAGGTGGCAGCAACGGCCTCGGCCTCGGGCTTTGCTTTCAGCTTGTCGCCGGTAGCGGTAAAATCTCCGAAATCGAGATTGACCATGTAAAACGGCTCTGAAAGAAACGCGGAAATATCCGCTTCCCGCTGCACAATGAGCGCCAGTGTTGGGGACATGACACGCCCGACATTCAGGGTGCGGTGGTAAAGAACCGAGAATAGACGCGTCGTATTGATGCCCACCAGCCAGTCGGCCTTAGACCGACAGAGTGCAGACTGATGCAGCCCGTCGTAGTCCCGTCCAGGTTTCGGGTCGGCAAAGCCCTGTCGGATGGCCTCATCCTCCATAGAGGAAATCCAAAGCCGTTTCATCGGCTTGGAGCAACCTGCCATGCAGTAGACAGTGCGGAATATCAGCTCGCCCTCACGCCCAGCATCACAGGCGTTGATAACTTCGTTCACGTCGTCTCGACGCATCAGGGTACGGAGAATGTCGAACTGCTTCCATTTGTCTTTTCCCACGGTAAACAGCCAGTTATCCGGCAGAATAGGCAAATCCTCACGCCGCCATTTAGCGTACTTTTTATCATAAGTATCCGCTTCGGCCAGCTCCGCGAGATGGCCCAGGCACCAGGAAACGAGGTAGCCGCCGCCCTCCAGATAACCGTCGCCGCGATGCTTCGCTCCGATCACGGCAGCGATGCTTTGGGCAACCGAAGGCTTTTCGCTGATTACAAGTTTCATATAATTAGCTCCTTTGTTTTTGACGTTTCATGGTCATATGTTGAATCTTGTGGAAAATCGTGTTAGCATGTAGTTAGCAGTACCTAACTACATGCATTTTATGAATTTACATTATTAATTGGAGGGGCATCGATGACAGATCATAAAGAACCTGATTACGCAAATTGGATTCCCCGAAAACTGCTGATTGTATCCGGCTTGCTGGGGGGAATCTTTCTTGTCTTATTTCTTATGAGTTTTTTGATGGCAGGCGGCACAGGGTGGATTATTCTTCGTATTCTTCTGGCGGCAGTCGCGGCATTGACCTTGCTGTTTTTCGGGTACATGGCATATGCCCGCGGATTGCTTTCATATGACGGCGGAGGCGTACAGGGAAAAATTCTGGACAATGTCCTCAATTATCTGGACTGGGATGGAAACGGCAAGCTGCTGGATATCGGTTGCGGCAGCGGAGCACTTTCGATCAAAGCAGCAAAAAAATACCCCAATGCTCTTCTCATCGGAATGGATTATTGGGGAGCCATGTGGGATTATGCACAGAGTCAGTGTGAAACCAACGCGCAGCTGGAGGGCGTCGCCGACAGGATTGCCTTTCAGAAGGGCGATGCGGCACATCTGAATTTTCCGGACGCGCAGTTCGACGCGGCGGTCAGCAATTTTGTCTTCCACGAGGTACGGACTCAGCCCGACAAGCTGGCGCTGATCCGCGAGGCTATGCGGGTCCTGAAGCCCGGCGCTTCCTTCGCGTTTGAAGACGTCTTCTTCTCAAAAAAGCATTATCCTGATCTCGAGGCTATGCTTGCAATGCTCTCCAAAGAAGTTGCCGAACTGCATTTTGTGGATACACGGCGGAACGACTTCGTTCCGGGCGTCCTGAAAACGCCCTTTGTGGCTGGAGAAATGGGCTTGATCTACGGGAAAAAGTAACCTACTAATGGCTCTGGAGGTAACAGACGTGACTCACTCAGATTTAAAAGCGCCCGCAAAAACTATGACCATGGAGAATGACGGCTTCCATGGAGCGCTTTTTTCACCGGAAGCAGATGTCTGTTCGGAAAAAGCGCTTATTTTATTCGGTGGAAGCGACGGCAACTTTAGAGATGCCTGCAAACTTGCCCGAATGTTTTGCGCTGAAGGGATCACGGTTCTGGCTCTGGCCTACTGGAACGCGCCCGGCTTGCCGGATGAGCTTGCCGCCGTCCCGGTGGAAAGCGTTCAGAGGGCGGCGCTCTGGCTGCGTGAAAACGGTCGGAATAAGATAGGCCTCTGGGGAATTTCCATGGGCGCGGAATATGCGCTGCTTGCGGGCAGCCTGCTGCCGGGGCTGATTTCCTGCGTCGTGGCAGTCTCCGCCATGGACGTTGTCAGTCAGGGCTGTTCGGGCAAGGGACTGCCTCATACGGTAAATACCTCCGCGTTCAGTTGGACGGGAAATCCGCTTCCCTACATGAGCATACCGGAGTGGTCACTTGGCCGTGTGCTGCGTGAAAGTCTTAAATCGCATGAATATACCATGTCATTTGCTTATGCCACCGCCCGACCTCACGCTCCCGAGGACAGTGTGATCCCGGTTGAATGCATTACGGGTCCCGTCCTGCTTATTTCAGCCAAAGAAGATTCCATGTGGCCCAGCGCGGAGGCCGGTGAACGTATCGTTGCCCGGTTGGACGCACATGACTTTTCTTTTGCTCATAAACACCTGATTTATGAATTTGGCAGCCACATGATGATTCCGATGCCGGTAAAATTGTTTCGAATGGAGCGAAAGCATCCGTCTGAATGCTTACGGGATAAGAGGGATTCTTTCCGGCAGACCATACGATTTTTACAGGAATGGTAGAGGACGGTGACTGCCTTGAGCGAGAAATACAATAAAATTTTTAATAAAAGCATCATTCCCGGAATACAGTCCGTGTTCATCGGTACATACGGAAATGAAAATGGCCGCAGGTTTTACGCACAGTCCGGCGAGCGGCTTCTTACCTTGATGGAGGGCGCGGATGACCGTGGAAGCGCGGCGATTCGGCGGCATATGGTCAAAAACATTTTGCCGGTCGTGAGCTGCTATCAGGTTTTACAGGAAAACGGCATACCGAAAGATGAGACATGTGACCTTGTGGTGGGAGAAATGCACACTACAGTCAAAATAAACGCTGAAATTTGGCGGCATTTCTCAAACATTCCGCGATTGTACCCATTGTTCCGCAGGCTCTGCCGAAGAGTGATGGAAAAGGATTATCCCGACGTTGGCTGGAACGTGCATTGGGTTCGTGACAACCCGGAGGGGATCGCCTTTGACTGCCGGGCTTGTGTTTATATGGACGTGACAGTGCAATTGGGCTGCCCGGAGCTTTGCAGGTGCTTTTGTCAAAATGACGACATCATGTACAGTGTCCTGAGTCCAAAAGTCCGCTTTGTCCGGACGCAAACCCAGGCCGCAGGCGGAGACCGCTGCGATTTTTGCTTTCTGAATGGAAAAGTGAACAAGCGAGGGTAAGTCTATATTTCTCTCTCTTTATGTGATACTTTTTGCTTAATAATCAGATCGCGGTAACAGATACATGAGCAGCATTCGCTGCGCTTGTAGGTACAGTCGTTGCAGGGATGGCCTTTCGGCGGGGCAGGCGGTTGGTCTTCCTGCCTGTATTGCGGTTTTTGTACCATCATTCGCTCAAAGGGACTGTCGGTGAAGAAGGTCATTTGTCCTCACATTCCGTTTCATCGTCGGGCGATTTCGGTTCATCCTGCGGCTCGGTTTTTTCTTCTGTTCCTTCGTCATCCAGGAAATCGTAATCGTCCGCATCCTTTTCATCTTTTCCTGGAGCCTTCGGCTTGCGACGTTTGATAAACAAAATTACAACGCCCACAATGACCGCTAGAAGAATGATAAAAGCGGCCATTTTTACGGTGTTGTTCTGCTTTCCTGTCTGCGGTGTTGCAGATGCTTCGGGTGTAGATGGAGCCGGAGCGGAAGACTTTTCCGGGGCAGGCGACGATTTCGGCGTCTGTGTATTCTTGGCATTGTCTGTCGTGGCCATGGAACTGCCGCTGTCCTTACTGTCGCTCTGTGTCAATGAGAGCAGGTCCTTTGTGGTTACGGTATTTAGAAAATACACGTTATCTCCGGTTTTCTGCTTGTCAATTATCAGATAAAAAATGTGACCGTCTGACGCTTTAATGGTCAGAAATTCTTTGCCGTCCCCATTGGCAGTATCGCTGACGACACTGCCAGTGCCGTCCGGCGTTGATGTCTTTGTGGCTGATGCCGTATCATTAACAGCAAGGGCGTTTATCGAAAAAGCCGCCATGCAAAGCATGACAGCCTGAAATGATGCAAAAATACGCGCAGGTTTAGTCCTCATTTTTTGTATCCTCCGGTGCAGGTCTGGATAAAGGCTTGCCGATATTTTCATGAAACGCCTGAATCAGCGCGGCAAGTTCCTGCGGCGTCATACCGGCGTCCCGCACCAGTCCGACGATATCGGTATTCTCCAGTTCGGTTTTCTGCTGCTCCAACTCCTGAACATGGTCTTGCAGTCCGGATATTTTCTTTTTTGTTTTCTCCAATTCCGTTTCGATTTTGCTGATTTTGGGGTTCATAACGATTCCTCCGTTCATTGGGCTGGTAAACGCCCGAATCCGTAAAGATGAGCTTGCCAGTAGCTTGTATTTAGATCTGAATAGCCGATGGGATTTCCCGCCGCGATCATCATGCCGTTCCCAACGTAGATCCCCACATGGGATACGCCGTCAGTATCGTAGGTATGTTCAAAGAATACGAGGTCACCGGGCTTAGCGTCAGCCGCTGAGACAGGCGTGCAGATATCGTACAGTCCCTGTGCGCCCAGCCGTCCCACATTCCAACCGCTGTGATTGATTACCCAGGACACAAAACCCGAACAGTCAAAAGAGGTGGTCGGATTGCTTCCGCCCCAAACGTAGGGGTAGCCCAGATACTTCTCCGCCTCTTTCATCATGGCGGCGAATTGTGCGTCCTTCAGCGCCTCTGGCGGGATATCATAATCGGTGTATTTCTGCTTTGTGGAAGCGTTGGGATAAGCCGATGTTGGAAACAGATCGGGCCGGTTTCCCAATGTGGACATGTACATTGAGTAGAGTCCGACTTTATCTTCACTCATAATGGATACCGGCAAATGGGACAGATTTTCATTGTGCAGGGTCACAGTACAGACGGTGTAATCAGTGCCGCCTCTGGTTTCTGTTGTCACGGCTTGCGTCAGTTGATACTGCTTGGAGAATAGCATGGCCAGCGTTTCCTGTACCTCATCCAATGTCCACTCGCCGCCGTACCACGCGGTAAGAATGGAAATGAGCACATAAGGGTCGTGGTCAATCTTATCGAGGTTGTAACGGTATTCGTCATAGCCGGGGTGAAGTGTTTCATAGTTGTTTACTTCATTCTGGAGCGCTGCCTCCATTGCGGCATATGCAGCCTCCGCGCCCAGCATGGCCGCATCCGTCGAGGGATAGGTGGAAATGGTGACGCCGGATAGTCCTCCCTCCAGCATTACAAAGTTGGAGTATATACAGTTCAGGAAAAGAGCAATCACCAAAAAAACGCCTATTGCAATGAGAACACCTTTGTGGTGCCGTGCAAAATATGCTTCCGCGCGTTTGCTCTCCCGCGCCGCCGTCTTTGCTGCTTTGGCGGTGCTTTCGGCGGCTTTCCCCGCATAGGCTGCCGTCTGACCGGCCCGTTTTGCGGTGGCATACTGCTTCTTGACAGCTCGTTTCTGCTGCCAATGAGAAATTGGATTGCTTGAAAGCTGTGGGTTATCCCGTAAAGCTTTTTTCTGTAAATAACTAAGGTTGGCACGATCAAGCCGCTGTTCCGCTTTGGCGGCGTTCCGGTAGGGAGTAAGTCGGTGGGAACGGTAGGCACTCCGGCCTGCGCGGGCCGAAAGCTCGGCTGTTTCCTCGCTTTTGTGCGCGGCTTCCACACCCACGTTATCTTCCTCCGACTGCCGGATTTCCCGATGAAATTGCGACAAAATGGCGTTGGCGGGTGCGTCCCTTACGGCATGGGTGAGCTTGGCGGGCGGCTTTTTCTTAATGATTTCTTCAAACTTTAAGCGCGTCGTGACCTTGCCAGTGGCGGGGTCAAAGACGCGCTCTTTTGTTTTTATCGTTTTTTTCGGCATTTTGGTTTGAGCCTTATCCGCTCTTGCCGCTGCTTTCTGCACCCTGTGAGCAGGCTTTTTTAACGCAGGGTCGATGCGTTCGTCTGTAAATATCAGGCGGGGCTCTCGTTTTTCCATGAATCATCACCTCGCTTTCTTCTGGGCGTGGGTGTTCATGTCGCCGTAACTTCATTCGGTTTTGTGGTCATAATCCGGTACAACTCTGTATCCATTGGAAAATGATCCACGAATGGAAGAATGACGTTGCCGTAGAACAGGAGCCCTTCGCCCTCGCCGGATTGGGTGACGTATGAGAGCTGGTGCGACGAAATGTTGAGCTGCTTTGCAAGAATCTGCCTGTCGCCGGACGCCTGATTGAGCATGTAGATATAATCCGAGTTTTCAAAAATGTTTTCGATCTCATGAGAGGAAAGCAGGTCCTTTATGTTCTGCGTGATCCCTGTCGGGATGCCGCCCCACTTGCGGAACCGCTTCCAGATTTCTACGGAGTAGGCTGCGGTTTGTTCCTCTTTGAGAAGCAAATGAAATTCGTCGATATAGTAGCGCGTGGATTTTCCCACCCCGCGGTTGATGGTGACGCGGTTCCAGACCTGATCCTGGACGATGAGCATTCCGATCTTTTTGAGCTGTTTTCCCAGCTCTTTGATGTCGTAGCTGATGACGCGGTTTTCCACGTTGACGGTGGTTCGGTGATTGAATACGTTGAGAGAGCCGGTGACGTAGATTTCCAACGCCGTGGCGACGTACTGAGCCTCTTTCTCCTCCTGATGCCGTAGCTCGTTATACAAATCCTCCAGAATAGGCATGTTTTCCGGACGCGGGTCGTTCAGATAGCTGCGGTACATAAGCCTGACGCATCGGTCGATGATTGTTTTCTCCACCGGCTGCAATCCCTCCTTGCCGCCAACGATCAGCTCACACAGAGAGAGGATAAAATCGGACTTTAGAGACAGCGGGTTTTCATCATCACTGTAATTCAGATTTAAATCCATCGGATTGATGAAGTCGGTGGACGTAGGCGAAATGCGGATGACCTGCCCGTGCAGGCGCTCCACCAGCGGGCCATATTCAGCCTCCGGGTCGCAGACGATAATATCGTCGTTTGTGACGAGGAACACGTTGGCAATCTCGCGTTTTGCGGCGAAGGACTTGCCAGCACCGGGTGTGCCGAGAATTAGGCCATTGGGGTTCTTCAGGAGTTTTCTGTCTACCATGATAAGGTTGTTGGAAAGCGCGTTCAGCCCACAGTAAAGGGCTTCTCGCCCCGTCTGGAACAGTTCCTGCGTAGTAAATGGAATAAAAATAGCGGTGCTTGATGTAGTCAGGCCCCGCTGTATCTCTATTTGGTTGTATCCGAGAGGCAAACTGCTCATTAGCCCTTCTTCCTGCCGGAAATCCAAACGGGTCAACATGCAATTATGTCCTCCCTGCGCGATGCTCGACGCCTGAAGCACGTTATTCCTGAGCTTTTGTTTATTATCTGCCACGTTAAGGACGATAAAGGTTACAAGGAACATGCGCTCGTTATGGCTTTGCAAATCCTGCAACAGCTTCTTAGCTTCATCCCCATAGGTTGTAAGGTCCGAAGGGAGAATATCCATATCGTACCCAGCGCGTATGGCCTTTTTCTGTTCCTGAATTTTCATAGAATCCAGATCGGTGATTTTGCGCTTTATTGTCTTAATGGCGCGCACCTGATCCAGCGATTGAATATGCATTGTGACGATGAGACTGGATTCCATATCAAGGAGGTCTTTCAGCATCCGATCGTTCAGCTCCGGTGCGAGGATTTGCAGAAATGAAACCGCCCCCACCTTATGCCCCATGCGGAATGTGCTGCCATTATTAAACTCAAAGGAGCTTGGAGCGATAAAGTCCTTAACAGACAGGCCAGATTGAACCAGCCAATCCCATGAAAAATGAAACGGTTCCCGGTCATCCATATGGAAGACATCGTGCATCAGCCGCAGCCGTTCTGTGCCGTTCAGTGATTCGGCCACGACACCGAGACGCTTGAAGTTGTTCAGAACATCGAGTTCCACGCGTTCCAGACGGGGTTTGGCCGTTTTCATGCTGCCCGCCTCAATGCCAAAAGTCAGGTACTTGGTCTTGATAAGCCCATTATTGCCTTTGGCAAGCTGGTTTCGGAGCATTTCGGTGTACTCCGCACGTAGGCTGTCGAAATTATCGCTCTGCGGAGGGATGGTAACGCTTTTTATAAAGCTGTCCTGCGTCGCGGAGAGATTGAGAAAGGAAAGCTGAAACTTAATGGAGCTGTCGAAATAATTGAGAAAATCCGACCAACCTTCGAAAATTGCCTCCTTGTCCTCGTTTTGATTGAGCTGATAGTTNATGTCCTGGAACTGGATTGTTTTTGTGTAATAATTGTCGGTAACGCGGCAGATGCCGTCGGGGAACATCTGTCGGAACGGGATACTGTCCTGCGCCGACTTTTCTTTTTTGTCCGTCTGCTTCGCCCTTGCGACGGCGGCGTCGATCTGATGGCGTTCGGCGCGGGTCAGCGAATCGTAAAAATGTGCCTCAGCGGCATCTTTTTCTTTGCTTTTTCGTTGAAATGACTTTTTGATGAGCTTTAACAATCCGGCTCACCTCCTCATCCAGTTGATATTGCCGCATCACGGCGGCATAAAAATTATTGGTCTGATAGTGACGTTTTTTCGGGCGCAGAAACAGCACCCGGACGATGTTGCGGACGATCTTTTCCAGCGGCAGCCCGTTCTTTTCATACACGGCCAGCAGAAAAAACGGCAGCATGACGAGGACCATGCAAAGCGAAGCACCGCTGGTGCTCATTTTTGCAGGACCTTTGAATAAAAAGAAAAGCGGAATGCCGATGAGAGCACCGCCGCAGAAACAGATAAGCTGCCGCTTTGTAAGATTAAATAAGACCTTCGTTTTCACAGCATTCAGGTCCTTGGGTACTTGAACATAGGCCATTGAATCACTCTCCTTATAAAGTACATAAAATCTCACCATTGTTGTGGTGCGGTTGGGAAAATATAAACGAGTATGCTATACTAAACTAAAAGAAATTTTGCTATTATTTGTTGAATGAGAAGCGCTGGAGAATAGAAATATTAGGAGATGATTTATGTGATTAATGTAAATAATAGGATATTTAATTTAAGCAAGGAAGATATACTTTGTAAACTTGAAAATACTGAATACAAAGACCGATACAAAATATTTAATACTTGTCTTGAACAAGGTGCCGATAGATGGCGGAGAGGGAAAAAATCCGAATTTCAGAAGTCGTTGGTAAACGATAAATTATTTTACTTTGCATATATTAAATTCTATTTGGATAATGACAATGAATATGCGTTGGTTGCTGGTAAAAGTGGTTCATATACTGTTATCAGTTCCGGCTGTGATCTTGGATTTTATGAATATCCCGAAAAGGGCCCTGCAAAAGAATGGCTGCACAACAACAATAAAAAGTGGTGCCAAACAGAAATACTAATCATTAGAACAATTGCGAAAGATAAAAAGATAAGTGAAAAAGAGGCATTTGCTATTGAAAAGTTTTTAGTAAGTTCTTTTGGGCTTTTAGAAAGTTAATGTCACAAGCCCTAGCCTTTTAGTGTGGTTTTGAACTACAAGTTATGAGCATAACCGGAATTAGAAAATCATTTACCAAGCTCAGGGCTTTCCGCCTTGAGCTTTTAATGCGCGTTGAAGATGGATTTTGCAAGGCTTCCGGTCTTAAAGAGCGTAAAGCAGAGCAGCACCGTATAGCCCATGCACGTCCAAATGGCTTTGCCGACATCCTCATTTACTGAAATGTTCTGCACCAAAACTGCGTAGATTGCCACGCATACGATGATGAGAAATCCCTGGAACCCCAGCGCGAACAGGGAACGCAGATAATTCTGCCCCATGCCGCCCCATTCCCGGTTTAACATCGTCGCCATTGGGATTGGTGCTATTGAGGTGGCTAAATATATCTCAATCATTCGCCCGTACACAATAATGAAAATGCAGATTGTGAGCGCCCACATGGTAATTCCCACAAAAGCGCTTTGAAACCACAGCCCAAACAGAGGACCGACATCCATAGCCTTGAGTCGTGCCTCTAGGTTTGTCGTGATAGAGCCGATGTCGATGGACGTATTAGAAACGATGATACCTGCCGCTTTGTTTACTACGCTCTGCGCCATGTCGAACACACCCATTACGATGTTCCATGTATTTGTTACGATGAGGACGGCACAGGCCGTTTTGAATATCCACTTGAAGAACATCCATGTGTCAATGTCGTGTAGGTTGTTCTTTTCGGTTATGAGCTGAATTAACTCCAGCGTCATGACAAACGCGAGGATCACGCCCGCAATGGGCATCATGACATTGTCGGACAGGTTTTTTATCATGCTGTATATGCTGCTGTTCCACGCCTGTGGCGTCGTACCAACCTGTGAAGCAATCTGTCCTACCTGGCTGTTAACGTTGTCGAACATGCCGGATAGGTTGTTCATAATGCCGCTGACCAATATTCCTTTCAGCCATTCGGTAATTTGCTGCTTAATTAAATCCAAGCGGCAGTACCTCCTTTCTCACGCCTCACTCTGCATAGCACGGCGTGATTATGTTTCGGCATTAACCGAATAAACCAGAGAGCAGCGGAACGAGCGTTACTCCGATAAGTATTACACCTCCACCTGCCATAAGCTGTTTGATACCCTGCGATTTTGCACCCGGATTATCGTTGCCGTATCCCTCCAGAAGGTTGATTGCACCCCAAATGGCAAGGCCCGCGCCGAGGGCAATTACAAGGGTCTGAAGAACACTTACCGCGCTGTTGAAGAAACTCATACTGTTTACCTCCTCATTTTGATTCCATATATATAAAAGGCCGCTATTCTGCGGCGTCTGCTTTACCGGAGAGATCGATGGTATAGGTATCGAACACATCATCCGGCATAGATTTGAGCTTTGTGGACAGGTACTTTTCAATGTCGAAAGCGTTACGGGAATCGTAATCGGACAGGTACTTGTAGTTTGGGTGCTGAGTTATGTCGTACTTATCCGAAAGAAAAGGGCGAACGCCACGAAGCTGTAGGATACACTTGCCGCCGTCGAGGATAGCCAGCTCATCGACCGAAGCCAAGTCCCTGCCATATTGTCAAGGGGTGAATTCAAATTCATTCAAATCTTAATTACATATTGGCATAAAAAGTACCGGTGGGACAGATCCAACCGGCACTCTTATGTATAGTGAGTTCTGCTCGAAAATTTACGCCAATGTTTTAAAGTGCTCACCAACGCTATTTTTTAAATTCTGGCGAATAAGTTCTTTAGCAATAAAGGGATATCTTCGCTCTAAAAAATCAAAATCAATATTTCCTTGAATATAATATTCAATTATGCTTAAGCGCTCTTGAACCATATTGTCATCCGAATTCAATTTTAGTACCTTAATAGTGTGCTCTATCAATTGCCTTTTTGACTTTGGTAACGTGAGGGAGGGCTTTATCAAGCAGGTTGGTATTTCTAATACAAACCACCCATCTTCAATTTCAAAAGGATCAATTATAGTTTCTGTTCCTTTATTCCGGTTTGTCTTTATTGTTGTTAATCGATAATTATTCCATTCATACGCTAAGGATGGATAATGATTTTTTGGAAGGAAATGGTCTATCGAGGCATCAGTGTTTGATAGAGAGAACCACAATCCGGTATATGCACATATTCCTCCATAACACTTATAGAAAGCCAAACTGATCCTTGACCAGTAGCGATGTGAAGCCCATTGTTTATCGATTGGTTTAGGAACCTCCTTCAAAAAAGCTTCCCCTGGTTTCCTAACCTTTTCGTCAAACAAAGATAGCTCCGGCTGCTCCTTTACCTTTATCATACCTCCAGCCCTCGACTCTCTGCAAAATATATCCATCGTGGCCAAAATGGATCATCTTGGGAAAGTGTATTCAGCAAGTCTCGATGGGCTTTTTCAACTTCAAATATTGAGCCAGTCCCCGATTCCTGTAACTTCTTAGCTTCCTCAATCGCATGTTCGGCCTCCTGAGAACGTGCCTGTCGCATGTTAAATATAGAAGACATAAGCCACGAATTTATTGTACCATGCCTAAAAAATGGGATCGGTTTTAATAGCACATTATGAGCATTGTCTGCCAACTCCATATGAAAAAGTATATCTTGCGTATCATTGAAAACCGTTTCTGTCGATGCTAATACCAAAGGAGAATGAGTAGAAATAATGTACTCGATTTCCAGCGATTGCTGTAAAATGTTTTGTACACTTAATAAAGCCGGTATAATTGTACGTTGCCATTTAGGATGCAGATGCGCTTCGATTTCATCAATCATGATTACTATTCTTGAATTAGGTTCACTACCTAAAGCTTTGGCATTTTCTTTGTGTTCATGCCAAGACCAAACTATCAAATAAGCTAAAGTAATAATCCTTTTTATACCTGCCGATACATTTGTGATAGGAATTTCACCATAGGGATGTATGATAGTCGGTACTTCTCGCGAATTTACAACATCGCGAATGGGAACCCCCGCCTTTAGGACACCAAGATCAGGAGGAGACATCTTTTCTAGTACATCCTCTAAAACATTAAAGGGATACTTTTGGGGAGCGTCTTGCCATTTTATCCAATCACTTAGCAATCCATCAATGCAACTTATTTTACCTTCATGTTTCCCATACCAAACTTCCTCATTAGAAAAAGAGAATGGAGCAGGCGAAATATCATATTGTTTAATTGGATCCCACACGGCATATGAACCATCAACTCTAGCATACACAATCAGGCCTGGAATGGTAGGTGTGCTATCTGTCCTAGGCCAAACCTTCTTCTTTTCATCATAATTTATAATTGTTTGTTTGTTTCTCTGTGAACGACCGGAAATCCCATAAGCAATACTTGATTTATGAGATTTTCTTCTCTCTTTTGGTAATGCTGCACTATCTATCCATTTCCCGGTCAAAGCCCACCAAGCACAATCCATAATAAAAGTTTTGCCCAGTCCATTATCACCAGTAATAATATTTAATCTTGGGGCGAAATACATTTCCATTTCATCGACGGGGCCAACGTTAATTAAAGATAAATACGAAAGAGTTCCCTCCTTATCTGGGGCAGCATCAGGGGGTGAAGGCAGGAATTCATTTAGCTCGTCCCATGTTGCAGGACTTTTGCAAAATGTAATTTTAGTATCTTCTATATTTTGAATTAGAAAAAATGTTGCAATTTCCTCTTCAGTGAGATGATACAAATCAATAAAACAATTAACTATTTCCTGATTTGTAGGCCGCGAGTCCCATTTATTACCTTTCATAATCCAGATAGCCATATCTAGTAAAGGAACTTTCGGGCGACTATCATCCTCCAGAATTTTTTTAATTGAAGCCACATAATTTGGTTTCCATCCCCACGATTTACTTCCTGATTTATGGATAAATACTGACCCGGCCTAAGTTTGCCAGACAAAGAAAACATCAAGTTTTCTTTAGCTTTCGCAATATTGCTCTACATTTCATCATTAATGAAATGCTGGCGGG
>JGI20225J20221_1000461_pt1 | contig 73247 bp, 65 predicted proteins | sample BioMet4_FD_20221 | JGI IMG/M metagenome (IMG submission 20221) | reverse complement strand
AAGTTTCATAAGCAGTACCTCCGGGTGAGTTTCTTCCATTCCGTTTCGGAAAGGGTGTGATAGCCCACTTCCTTCTTCCCTTGAGAATCGATCGCGTCCGCTAAATTCATATAGAGGCCATAGTCCTCAATGTAATCAGCTTTTTCGGCTCTCTCGACCAAATCCTTCATCGTTTTTGAGAGTTCGAAGTCGATGGGGGCATCGTTATTGATGTAGTGAAAGCGGCAATGGGCAATGGCGTCGGCGGCGATCAGGTTCTTGACGTAGCGGTTGATGTCGTCCACCTCGCTGAGTTTTTTCAGCAAAAAAACATCATCGTTTCGCACACGGATTTTGATGGTGCGATAGTTTTCTTTGACGTATTTGTTGACATATTTATTTTGATCAAACATAAGGATACCCAAGACAATTATCATCCATTAGGGCCCAAATGCAATGCAAATGGATATGACTTTGATCTTGATGATCCCCTTTTGGCCATTCGATTCTCTGAATTAGCGCTCTCTTCGCTGTCTGAAACTTATTCGTCCAAGTCGGATGAACAAGTTTCAAAAGTAAAAGGCCAGCGGAAAATTTCGATATTAGAGAAGGACCTCCAGGCAGGAATTGATGATCTTCTCCATCCGGAAGGCTTTCGCGATTCTTGATGAATCGGAAACTGGTTTGTCCTGCCCGCCCCAAGAGAAAACCACCATCGTCGAAAAACGGCGTTTTGGGTTTTTCCTCCTTTGCGTTTTCTCGGCTCTCGGCATTTGGGCTTATTTTTAAAAGGCGGCTTCCCATCGAGTTTTCGGAAATTGGATTTCGTCAATTTATCTTTTTTGGAACGCCTTTTCATTCAAGGGGTTTTATCCTCCCTTGCGCCGCTTTTTTTGCGCTAACGGGATGCCTGCGCTCAGGCGGTTATGCGCCGGTGATTTCTCATAAGCGAAAACAAAAAGGCTGGCCAATCCTCTTATTCTTTCTTCTTCAAGAGGGCTTCGTTTGCTTTGATCAAGGCGGTTCTTTGTTTCACGCAATCGACCGATCTGAGCGCATCTTTCGGCGTATTTAAGCAGTAGTCGAGCATCCGTTCTTCGCTGGTCCTCATCACCTGCAGGCGGGTGTCGCTCGAACCATAATAAATCAGGATGGTGCCATCCGCGAATTTGACGGCTCCGTTCGTGAAGACGACGTTGCTGACGTCGCCGATTCTTTCTTTGCCCACCGGGGCAAGGAGGTAGCCGCCGGGTTTGGCGATGACTTTCCAAGGCTCNTTNAAATCGGTCAGATANGCNTAGANGGTATAGCGAAGNCCCGCNGCGGTATTGCGGACNCCATGGGCGATGTGAAGCCAGCCTTTCGCGGTCTTGATCGGCGTGGCCCCCTCGCCGTTTTTGCTTTCGCTGATGGTGTGGTAGACCCGGGGATCGACGATCTTTTCTTCATCAATCACCGCGTGGGTGATGTCCTCGGCCAAACCAAAGCCGATGCCCATCCCCTCGCCCGCCTCGATGAAGGAAGACATCGGTCTCGTATAAAAAGCGTACTTTCCGTCGACGAATTCCGGATGTAAAACAACGTTTCTTTGCTGGGGGCTGCGCAAAGTGACGAGATTGGGCAAACGCTCCCATTTCACGAGATCCTTGGTCCGGACGATTCCGGCGGAGGCGACGGCGGCGCTCAAATCGGGGGAGCGATCGTCGTGGGCTTCCGAGCAGAAGACGCCATAGATATAGCCATCCTCATGAAGGGTGAACCGCATATCGTAGACATCGCTTTCCTGTGCCTCCTTGTCCTCCAGAAGAATGGGATAGGGGTCAAAACGGAAGTTGTCAATGCCATTAGGACTGCGGGCGATCGCGAAGAAGGACTTCCGATCTTTGCCTTCGACGCGGACGGCTAAGCAAACCTCGCCCTGGAAAAGAATGGCGCCGGCGTTGAAGGCGCTGTTGATGCCAAGGCGTTCCATGAAAAAGGGATTCGTCTCCGCATTGAGGTCGTATTTCCATTCAATGGGCAGATTATCGGCCGTCAGCACCGGGTATTCGTAACGTTCGACGATGCCGTTATAAAACGGCAGGAGCGAATTCGGGCGCCGCAGCAGTTTGTCCTGCCGGTCTTTCAACTCGAAATACTTGGGATGGATCATACGCTTAACCTCTTGATGATTTCTAGGCACATCCGGCCATTATGGTAAGGACATTTCCACGGTTCGACGATGCATTTCTTTGAGTGGGGAAGGTTATGGGCGTTTAAGTCCCAATACCAGCAACCCCCCTCGCGCTTATCGTGGAAATAATCCTTGATCCCTTGATAGATAACCTCCGCCTCTTTCTTCCACTCTTCGTTCTGGCTCTTCCCATAGAGGGAGAGCAAGCCATTGATCGCTTCGGCTTGNACCCACCAGACGCGGGNGCCATCCGTTCTNNCCTTTTCTTTTTCTTTGACGACNAAGGGNGGGCGATAGCCCTCTTTCATCACATGGAGGACCAAGGCTTCGCTGATCGCGGCGATCTCTTGTTTCAGCGAGATATCGTCGGTGAAGGCGGTGGCTTCGCTTAACAGCCAGGCGGCTTCGATGTCGTGGCCGTAGCTATCGAGATCGAGCAAGGAATGATAGGCGGGATCGAAGAAGACCTCGAGGCGGTTTTGGCGGGGGTTGTAGATTTTGTCCCGGAAGAGGCGGAGGAGGTCTTCGAGCGAGTGCTTAACCTCGCCATCCTCGGAGACTCTCGCCAAAGCGGTATAGGCCTCCAAAAGGTGCAAGGCGGTGTTCATGGTCCGGCTCGCGCTGACCCCGTTTTCGCTGAGCTTGTCATTGGCGAGGGGCTGAAAGTCCCGGTCCATCGCCTCCTGGTAATAATGGGGGGCGTCTTTCGCACGGTAAGTCGTTTCCAAAAGGCGGTAGAGCCCCAAGGCCTTCGTCAAGGCTTCGCGGTCCTGGCTCAGGGCATAATAGGAAGACAGCGCGTAGATGCCAAAGGCTTGGTTATAGCCGTGCTTGGTCGAATCGAAAACGTTCCCTTGATAGTCGAGGCTCCAATAGAGCCCGCCTTTGACGGGGTCGAAGCAACACTCGCTCATGAACCGATAGGCCTGCTGTGCGCACAAGACGGCTTTCGGGTCTTGGAATGTGCGAGCGTATTCGCTGAAGAAATAGAGAATGCGCGAATTGAGGATCACCCCTTTATGAGCGGTTTCTTTGCGCTTCAGATCAAAGTTGACCTTGCCGATGAATCCCCCATGCTTTTCATCGAGCAAGCCAGCCCAAAACGGGAAGATGCGTTCCTGAATATCTCGGGTGGCTTCCGTGACGAGATCCATAAATTAACGGAGGCCCTCTTCGCAGTCTGCCGCTGTCGTGACGCTGTGGGATTTGATGTAGGCGACGATTTCATCGACGTAGCCGAAGGCGAGGCTGACATAGCTGTCCGCCGAGCCATAGTACAAGGCCAAGCGCTGGCTGTCTTTGTCGACCAAGCAGGCGCAGGGGAAGCAAACATTGTTGACGAAGCCTTTTTCTTCATACGGCTCTTCGGGCGTGAGAAAGTAATTGCTCGAGCGATAAAGGACTTTCGAGGGTTCGTTCAAATCGAGCAGGCAGCCCCCTAAGGAATAGACATAGCCATTGCAGGTGGAAGCAACGCCATGGTAGAAGAGGAGCCAGCCCTCGCTCGTCTCGATCGGCGCGGCGCCCGCTCCGATTTTCAGCGATTCCCACCATTCGCGGGAAGGGCCCATCACGTGGCGGTGGTGGCCATAGTACTCCAAATCCGGGGACGCGCTGAGGAAGATATCGCCAAAGGGGGTATGGCCCGAATCGCTGGGCCGGGAAAGCAGCAAGAATTTGCCATTGACCTTTCGTGGGAACAGGACAGCGTTCCGGTTGAAGGGGATGAAGGGGTTCTCGTAGCGGGTGAAACTCTGGAAATCTTGGGTGGCCGCCAAGCCGATCGCCGCCCCATAGAAATCCCCGCACCAAAGGATGTAATAGGTCTCTTCGATTTTCACGAGGCGTGGGTCATAGGCATAAAGCGGCTCGTAAGGCTGGCCTGCTTTATTCACGAAATGGATGGGCTTATCGTCGAAGCTCCAGCGGAAGCCATCCGGCGAGCGGCCTAAATAAAGGAGCGGGATGCCATTGGTTTGCTCCCCGCGGAAAACCCCGATGAATCCCCCTTGAAAAGGGACGACGGCCGAGTTGAAGATCCGGGCGATGTTCGCGGTCGGGTTTCTTTTCGTCAAAGGGTTGCCGCTCCAGCGCCATAAAGGCGATGAAGAGGCTTCTTTTCTTTCTTCGAAGGGGATGTTGGCTAAGGCATAGCCATTGACGATGATGTTTTTCATAAAAGCGGGGTTTTCCTTCCTGATTACGATTTCACGGCCCCGTTGGTGAGGCCGCTGTAGATTTGATTCTGCAAGAGCAAGAAGATGATGATGGTCGGCACGATGGCGATGACGGCGGCGGCGCTGACGGCGCCCCAACTCGTCCCAAAGGCTCCGACCATCTTGTCGAGGTAGGTCGAAATGACGTAATGGTCGCTCCAATAGAGCGAAGGGATATAGTATTCGTTATAGAAGGCGACGCCTTTGATGATGCAGACGGTCGCGATGGCGGGGCGGAGGACCGGCATGATGATCCGCCCATAGATTTGAAAATAATTGCAGCCATCCACCAAGGCTGCTTCATCGAGCTCCTTCGGGACATTGTCGAGGAACTGCAAGAAAATGTAGATGGAGACGATGTCGGTCCCGGAATAGAGAAGGATGATCGCCCAAGGCGTATTGAAGAGATTGATCTGGTTGATGAGCTGGAAAATCGAGATCTGAATGGTGATCGAAGGGATGAAAGAGGCGAGCAAAAAGAGGACTTTGACGATCTTTTTGCCCTTGAAGTCGAATCGCGAAAGAACATAGGCGACAAAGGAGCCGAAGAGGACGCTCAGGAAGACCGACACCCCGGTGATCGCCGCGGTATAGAGGAATGCCATCCCCATCGATTCGCTGTTGGACGAGCTGTTGGCGTTGAAGAACCAGGCGGTGGAGAAATTCTCCCAATGCCAAACGTCGGGGAAGAGAAAAGGATTGCTGTAGGTGATCTGGGCATTGCTCTTCACGCTGGCGACCAAAAGAACATAGAGAGGGAATAAGGCCACCAGCGCCCCGATCGCCAGGGCGAGGTATTCGATGATGACCCAAACGAGGTGGCCGACGCTCCGGTCGCGGACCGCGACGGGCTTTTTTGCCATGAAAGCAGGGGATGTCATGATCATTTATCCCCCTTCTTTTCCAGAATCTTTTGCAGGATGGCGATGAAGACGACCAAGAGTAGCAAGCAGATGCCCATCGCGCTTCCGAGGCCGATTTTGNCATTGACNAAAGCAACGTCGAGGGTTTTCATGATGAAGGTTTGCGTATAGGAATTGGTCGGTTGCATGATCATCGGGATCTCATAGACCTGCAAGGCGCCATTGACCGCTAAAATCAGATTCAGGTAGATGATGTTTTTGATGGCGGGCAAAATGATGTGAATGAATTGCTGCCATCGATTGGCCCCGTCGATTTGGGCGGCTTCGAAGAGATCCTTGGAGATCGATTCCATCGAACCGGCGAACATGACCATGTTGTTGCCCATGTAGCGCCAGATGGAGACGAAGGTCAAGATGGTGTTTGCCAAGAATAAGCTCGAGAAGAACTTGATGTCGTTTTCGCTACCATTCGCCCCGCTCACGTGTTTGATGATCGTGTTGATGACGCCACCGTCATCGCTCGAACGGAAGATCAGAAGGAACATCAAGCCGATGGCGACACCATTGAGCAAGGAGGGCAAGAACATCACCCCCTTAAAGAACTTGCCGCCTTTCGGCTTCCAATAGAAGATCGCCGCATAGAATAAGGCGAGGGCGATCTGGATGAAGGATCCGATGAGGTAGAAAAGGGAGACGAGCAAGACTGACCAATATTCTTTGTTGGTAAAGAACTTGAGATAGTTGTCCTTCGCTGTAAAAGCGACGAGAGTCGGTGCGCTCGCCGAAAGCATCCGCCAATCGTAAAGACTGTAGTTGATCATGCTCGCGAGCGGATAATAGGTGAAGAGGATTAACAAACTCACCGGGATGAGCAAAAAAACGAAAATGAGAACGATCTTCTCGAATTTTGTTTTATTCGAGGGATGACGGTTGCGTTTTACGCGCTTTTTTTCAGCTAAGGTGCTTTCCATATCCACCTCCTCTATCTTCGAAGCCCCCTAGGGGATAGGCCCTAGGGGGAAACTGATCCGATCGGCTTATTTAATCGCCGCGGCCCATTTCGTGTTGTAGTCGGCCATCACGGTGTCGAAGGCCGCCAGCTTAGCCGCATAGTCGCCGCTGGTTTGGGCTGCCGCTAAGACCTGGCCAAAGCGAACGCCGTTATCGTATAAGGTGATATCGGAATTCTTTTGCTGATCCGCCAGAGCCGATGCGTTATCGGCGGTGGCCGGATTGGCCACGAGGTAGGTGACGTTCTTGAAGGCTTCGAGCGTGGTCGGCAGCGCATCGCTCTTCATGATGGAGATGCCGCCCTGAGCAACGGCCAAACCCGACTTCTCGATCATGAAGGTCATGAACTTCTTGCTGGCCGCGATCTTCGCCGCGCTGCTGTAGCGGTTGATGCCATAGCAGTAGTCGCTGCCGCTGGCCGCGTATTGCTTCCCATCCGTCGCCGTCATCGGGAAGGGCATATAGCCGATATTGGCCGGATCATCGTTGTTCTTCTTTGCGGCTTCTTGTAGCTGCGTAATGCACCAGTTGCCCATGACCATGCAGCCGATTTCCCCGTGGCCGATCTTCACTTTGGAGGTTTCCCAATCGGTGCTCGCCGGGTCGCTTTCGCAAAGCCCTTTGGCGACGATGTCGAAGAAAAGCTTGGTTCCTTCGTAGTGGGTATCGTTGGAGTTTTTCTTCCAGACGTTCTTATCGAACGGCAGGAGATTGTTGTTGTAATCGGCATCGCCTTTCAGGATGCCGGCTTGGAAATGGTCTTCCCATTGGTTGGAGCACCAGCCATCGTGCGAATTGGTGTAATACGGATTGGTGCAGGTCTTGACCTTGTCCTTGACGGCTTGCAAAGCGGCCAAGAACTTATCGGGCGTGGACAAGGTTGCCGCATCGACGCCGGCCGCTTTGAAGACGGCTTTGTTATAGGCGATGCCGGTGACGTTGTTCAAGTAGGGCAAGCCATAGATCTCCCCCAAGAAGGCGCGCTTGTAGAGATAGGCATCATTGTATTTCTTGGTGGCGATGAAATCGTCCGCGCTGCCCAAATCGGCAAAATAACTCGAGAGCGCGTTGGCATCGATTTCCGGAATCATCAAGATGTCGCCATAGTCGTGGGTGAGCATCCGTTTTTTGATGGTTCCTTCGTAATCCTTGATGGATTCGACTTTGACGGTGATCTTGCCACACCCTTCTTCCTTATTAAAGGCGGCGATGTACTTGGTGTAGGTCCCATCGGTGTCGAGATCGGTGCGGTTGGTGATGAAGTTGATCGTGACAGCCTCATCGGTGGCGCTGGCGTTGTTGCATCCTGCTAGGGCACTGACGGCACCCAAGGACGCAACGAGGAGAACGAACTGCTTTTGAGAATTTTTCATTTTCTTCCCTTTCCTTTTTAGGTAAAAATGTGTTTCAATTTACCTAACATGATAATAATTACCTTTATTTAGGTTGTCAACAGGGAGTTGTAAGCGTTTCCATTGTCAAATATCTTCGATTTCTATCTATTTTAATTAAAACTAATTTAAGTAAATTTAAGTATTTAAGTAATTTTTTTGCTTACCTTATGTAAGCGCTTTTTTAGGAGATAGGTCTTATCGTGAGGAGGCGCGTAGGATTAGCTCGCCTTGGACCACGGATCGTTTAGGCGTTACTTTCTTTTTCTTGGCGATGCGGATGATGAGGGAAGAGGTGATTTCACTCATGGCCACGATGTCGACTTTATACGTTGTGATGGCAGGGGTCGAGATCAAAGAAATGTTCGATCCATCGAAGCCAACGACGGAGACATCTTCGGGAACTTTCTGGTCTAAGTCCCGCAATTGCTGGATGAGGCGGAAGGCGATTTCATCGCAATTGCAGACGAAAGCTTCCGGCAGGGCGTTCGGCAGGGTCAATTTGATGAAATTGCCTTCTTTGTCGCGGTCTTCAATCGCTTGGACATGCTCTTTCAAACCGGCGAGGACCATGGCCCGGTAATAACCGAGGTAGCGGTCCATGATTGAAGAGGTGGAAGCGATGGAGCCGACGAAAGCGATGTTTTTGAGCCCTTTATCGATGAGGTGCTGCGTAAGTGAGAAGGACCCATAGGCGCTATCGCTCACGATGGAATCCACCTTGAAAGAAGGATCATAGAAGTCGAGGAAGACAAAAGGAAGCGAGGTTTTCGCGATCGCCCGGATTAAATCGCGGGAGATTTCCCCCATGAAGATGACGCCGACGACTTCGGGGTTGGTGACGCTGTTAGGGACCGCGGCGCTATCCTCACGGATCCGCGAAACGATCTCGAGGACGGTGGTGAATCCGTCGTTATTCAGTTTTTGCAAGAGTTCGTTATACATATTGGAATAGAAGGAACTATCCCCGAAGAAACGGGCGGCCACGACAACCACGATGGTCTTGCGTTCCGTTAAAGAAAGCGAATCATGGATCTTGACGTAGCCGAGTTCGTCCGCCGTTTCCAAGATCTGTTTTCGCGTCTCTGCGCTCACACCGTCTTTGCCCGCGAGAGCTTTCGATACCGAAACGATGGAAACGCCGAGATGTTTCGCAATGTCTGCCATCTTGACATTCTTGCTCATGAGTTTTCCTCTTTTATCCTAACTATAAACCAATAAAGTAAACAAAATCACGCTTTTAGTTAATTTCCGAACGTTATTTCTCTTAAATGGCTGCTTTATCGGGGCAAAAAGCGGGTGGGTTTACGTTCTTTTTATCCTTATTTAATAGATGAATGACCGGTTTTTTCTCCAAAGCACCTGGGGCATTGCCTCGGTGTTTTATTGGACGCTATTTAGTAAGACGCTACTTACTAAGTAGCCACTTACGAAAAGAGAAATCCCTGATTTGATAGGGTGGAAAAGAAGAAATGCGCTTGCGCGAGGAAAATGCGAGAGCGGAGGGTTTTCTTTTTTGGCCCCATAAAAAAACAAAGGGGGCCTCATCGCCTTTCGCGTTGGCGGCCATCCCTTTTGCGGAGTGAGAAATTAGTGGAGCGAATCGATGTAATTGACGAGATCCGCCCGCTTGTTCTGATAAAGGAAGCTGAGATCGGTGATGGCATAGTCCGGGTCGGCGCCTTGGTCGATGGGGTAGAAGGTGCCGTTCTTCACCGTGTCGAGCCGCCGGGCTCCTGAAATCCGGAAGATCGTCCCATCGGCGAGCGATAAAGGAGCGACCACGCAGGCGCCGCCGCCCGACTTCTGTCCGATCAAAGAGACCTTGCCCGAATTCTTGAAGAGATTCGGCAAGAGGTTGCCGCACGAGAAGCTCGCCCGCGAGGTGAGGCAATAGAGTTTGCGGTCCCCCAAGGTATCGTTGGCGTCGAATTTATGATCGAGATTGGCGTCGACGCGATAGGCGTTCATCGCCTCGCTCCCGGAGCAGGTATTGTTGACGGCGATCACGCTTTCGCCGAGGAACCAAGCCGAGGCCAAGGCCGCCATATCCGCCTGGCCGCCGGTATTGCAAGAAAGATCCATCACGACGTTTTTGACCGCGCTGCCAGCCGCCAAGATCTGTTTGTGGGCGTAGAGCATCTGGCCCAAGGAGTCCGTCGAAGAAAGCGATGGCTCCGTCGTGTAATAGCTTTCGCCCGCTCCGATCGCGAAAGTATCGAACTGGAAGAAGGCGGTGTCCCCGACGATCTCGAAGAATGGCATGGCCGGATAGGCGGCGCTTCGGGCCGCTTTCAGCCCATCGACCCGCGTATACATATCGTGGCATTCGGAAGACCAATAGTCTTCTTTCTTGATGGTCACATCCTTGCCTAGATAAGGCGAATTGCTCAGGTATTTCGTGTGCTGATCGCCCAGATAGGAATAGGCGAGTTTGGCGAGGGCGACGTCGGCGGATTTCGCCTCGAGCGAGGTCAGATCCGCTTTGAGGCCGAGATTCGTGACGAAGGTGTCGAAACTATCGATATGCTTCACGTCTTTTAAACCATAGAAAGTGTCGAACATCGCCGCGAATTCCGTGTAGGTGAAATCGGCGAGGGCCTCGCTCCGCTGGCTCGGCGTCATCGTGTAATAAAGATCGGTGTATTTGTTGTCATCCGTCGAGCCGGTCCCGATGAAAACATCCGCGCCATTGTAGGCGTAGAAGATCGGGTTCGGCGAAATGAGGAAGTCGCTGAAGGTCTGGAGCGGGAGATAGGCCTTAGCGCCATCCCGGTAGAGCGGAATCCCTTTCTCCCCGAGGGCAATCGTGATCGAGGCGGGGCCGGAACGATAGGACGAATCGGTCTTCTCGCGCTCGATTAGGCTGGGCTCATTCTTACTGTTGAAGCCGGTGAGGCCGACCACATCGATCCCGGTCTCGGCGGCGGAAGTGGCGAAGAAATAATCGAAGGCGTTGTAGGTGAGGGTCTTTTGGTTGAAATCGAAAACGACCGAAGCGCCGTTTTCCCACGTTAAAGTGTAGACCCCATCTTGATAAGCCGGCGTCAGCGTATAACTCGAAGAGAGGAGCGGGCCGATCTTGAGCAGCTCGGTGGCGACGTCCGCCATCTCAAGAAAGGGGATGTCCTTGACCCCATTGAGGAAGCATAGATCAATCGTCGATTTGGCGGTGGGGCCGCCGATATACTCGACCGCGCTTTTCCGCTCAACGGAGAGGGGAGCGCTCGAGGTAGTGGGGAGGGACGAACTCGGCGTCGCGGGCGTCGAGGCGGCGCACGAGGCGAGCGTTCCGATCAAAATGAGCGAAGACAAAACCAAAAGATTCTTTTTCATGGCACTTCTTCTTTCCAGGCGGGATAAGGATTCCCGCTTCTTTTTCAGTATAGAAGAAAAAGGGAAAACAAAAGCCAACCTTTTGCACTTCGTTCCTCTACGGAAAGAAGAAAGAAAATCCGCTTCGTTTATCGTCCCCTTACTGTCACCAACCCATTTTTCTTTGATTTTCCTTTATCCTTATTTTCAAAGGAGGACACAAGGATGTCCAAGATGATTCCACCGGGTTGGATAAGAAGGAAGAAAGGCCGCTATTACATCGTTCTTTATCTTCACCGCGATACGGGGGAGCCGATTCAAAAATGGGTGGCGACCGGGATGAAGATGGCAGGCTCGCTCCGCAAGGCCGAGCGAATGCTCTCCCGCTTACAAAATGGGATCGCCGAAGGGACGATCAATCTCGGGGAGGAGGGGAAGCTCCCTGGCCTGGAGGCTGTTCCCGAAGACCAGCGAACGGCGACGGGATTCCATAAGCTTCTCGGTGGGAAGCCCATCCTGATCTCCGATCTCCTCGAAGCGTGGCTGGATCACCCAGAAATTCTCGGAGTTCCTCAAATTCAATGGCTTTCGGCACATCCGCTTCCACGATCTCCGGCATAGCTGCGCCAGCTTGCTCCGCTATGAGGGGGTTCCGATGGAGGACATCCAGCGTTGGCTCGGCCATTCGAGCATCGTGACGACGGAATCCGTCTACGGCCATTTCGACGATGGGCAGAACCGCCTCTCCGCCGCCAAACTTGCCTCCGCCCTTTTGGAATAAGGAAAAAATAAGGAAAAAATAAGGAAATTTTCCTTGGTGGAAAAGCCTCTTTCCTGTATACTATAGGCGATGATAAAAATCGCGATTACCAACGTTATTCTCAACGCCCTTCTCCGGATCGAGGCCAACCGGACGAAACTTTCGGGCGTTCATGTGCCGCAGGCGCTTTCGAATAAGCTTCGTAAGAGCAGCAAGAAGAAAAGTTCCTATGCCTCGAACAAGATCGAAGGCAATCCTTTAAGTTATGAGCAGGCCGAGGAAGCCATTGAGGCGAAGCGGCATCTCTTGAGCCCCGAGCAGGAGATCAAAAACTATTATCTGGCCCTCAACCTCATCGAGGGGAAACTGGCTCAGAAAGAGCCGATTTCGCTCAAGCTCATCCTCGAGATTCAAGCCTTGGTGGTTGCGGGTGAGAGCCNAGAAAAGATTGGCATCCGGTCCCCGATGCCCGCCGGGGTCCTCTTCGCGGTCTATGACGACAAGAGCGGCAATCCCGATTACATCCCGCCCGANAGCAAGGACATCCTTCCTCTTTTAAANGAACTTGTCGCNTATTTGATCACCTCCGACGATCANCCTCTCATCAAAGCGGCGATCGCCCATTATCAGCTTGTGACNATCCACCCTTTCGANGATGGTAACGGCCGGACCGCCCGCCTTCTCTCGGACTACGTTTTATCCTATTACGGCTACGATTTTGAGAACCTCTCTTCCCTTGAAGAGTACTTTGCGTTTGACATCGATGAGTATTACCGCTCCCTCCAGATGGGGCTTCCCGCCCTTTATTACGACGGGCGGAACGACCCTCCTCATCCCGAAATTTGGGCCAATTACTTCTTGCGGATGGTAGAGCTTTATTCCGCGAAAGTTGTTTTGAGCGTCAGCTCCGAGGCCGCAAAAGCGGGGGAAGCCAGCTTTTCTTATCTTTCCGCGAAAGAAAAGGACTTTCTTTCCTATCTTTTCAAAAAGAACATCAAGATTTTCAAGCCAATTGAGTTGGCCAAGCCTTTGCAGGTGTCCGCCCGGACGATCGCCAACTGGTCGGCTGCCCTCGCAAAGAACGGATTTCTTCGGCCCAATCTCGTGAAGAAGAGAATCACGTCCTATTCTTTGACCGATCTGGTTTTGGATGTTTTTTGATTTTTCTCAAGAATTCTTCTTCCTAGGAATGAAAGCGATTTTCAGAACGTGTTGTCTTCTTCATTTCAGCCTGATGAGTCAAAGGATTTCTCATCCCTTGAATGGAAAATAATCTCTTGAATCCTCATTAAACGCGTTTCACAACGTTTCGCTATGTTTCATGTTGTTTCTCTTTTCGTTCCTCAAAGCCCAAGCCATCGTTGTTTCAGGATTTTCAGCCATTTACTCAAGAATTTTATGTTTTTGAAAAAGTGAATATTTGAGTTGTCACTAGCAAAAAAGTAATCTTTTCATTTAAACAAAAACCATATCCCATCGCTGGAATATGGAATTTCTACTTTGGTGCCCGGGACCGGACTTGAACCGGTATGAATTATACATTCGAGGGATTTTAAGCCATCCTACCGAATGTTTCACTAAGCTGCAAAGAGTTTCACTATGTTTCAAAAAACGACCCCGAAAACGAGAAAAGCGCCGTTTTTTGTTTCACCGCGTTTCACGAGGTTTCAAAAAGGGCTGAAAATCGCAGTAGAACTTTCCGTAGAACTTTTTCGCCCTTTTCGCACTAGAACTCAAAGCGGAACTAGCTGATTGTGGCGGTGGCTCCTGGCAAAAATGGGATCGCGGTAGAACTCGCCGTAGAACCCAAAGGATGGCATTTCCCGAGGGCTTTTCGGCTCTTTTGGGATGCTTTTCCGTTTTTTGGGGCGATGTCAGTTAGCTCCCTTCTCAGAGTATTCTTTTCTGACCTCCTCGAGGAGCGTCAAAGCCCTTGCATGGTTTCCGGCAGCCTTTAGGCTGAGGCTGACCCACTTGTGCTTTTTGTGCCCTTTCCCATCATCAATGAAAAGGACCGCGTAATAATTGCCTCTTTTCTTAATGAGGCATCCTGGAACCATCTCATTTGCCATTATTCGTTTCCTCCTTTTCAATCATTCCGAGCAGCTTTTTGACATCCGCTCGCTGGATATAGATCTTTCTTCCAATCGCCTTATACGGAATTATTCCCTTCTTCCGAAGTCGCCATCGGTTTCCTTGATGACGAATTTGATCGTGAATTTATTTCCCGTCAGCGTAGGGGAATCAGTCACGTATTGGGATGTTTCCGACGTACTGGTTGACCCCTCGCTAACGGTTTTCGAGCTAGCGGACTGGCCAGTAGATGAAGTGCTGTTTGATTTAACGAAGCTGCTGGTGACCACCTTTTGGATCGCACTTAAACCGAAATAGGCGCCAGTTCTGGCACCTGCGATCAGAAGGAAGCATCCAGCAAAGATAAGGATTTGTTTTGTAGATTGGTTCATTGGCGAACCTCCGTATGTGTTCTCGCCTTCGAAGATCCTTTCATTCAGACGATGGAGAGGATTTTTGAAGGCCCCTAGATAGGGCTAATAGTGGTGGGGGAAGTAAGGTCATGATCCTTCTTCCCCCGGTGTCGTCAAAAGGCGGCTTTCTCGTCGAGATCAGCCTTTTCCTCTTCCGAGGCTTCGGCTTTTCCGGGAGTCCGCTCTAACGGGGCGTACTTCTTGTCGATGAGGCCTTTTTCGAATCTCATCTGGTAGAGAGCCAAGAAGCCGGTCTTGTTGAGATTGAAGGACATCTTGACCTTCTCGTTGAAGTAGACATCGAGGGCGTAGCCGGAACGTTTCTCGTCCCAGTTCGTCTTGATGGTTCGGACGCGGCAGGTCGATTCGAATTGATCGGGCATGTAAGACTTGTCGAGGTAGGTCGCGATGAGGGCCCATTGCTGAGCGTTCAGGTTCACGTGGTGGGAGACGGTGCGAGTCTTGTCGAAGTAGATGGCGGCGAAGTACATTTCGCGGTCAATCTCGCTTTGACGAGTGGTCATCCGTTCCCGGGTGATGCGGCATTCGGCTTCATGCATCGCCTTAAGCTCACGTTCGGTGATCCATTCGATCGAGTTGATGCGGTTCGGATCGTCCGCTTTGGCTTCAGCTTTCGCTTCGGGTTTGTATTCCGGTTTGTTTCTTCAGACATGTTTTGTTTGTTTCCTTAAAGCTTGTTTTGCTTTTGTTGACGGATCGGATTCAGAATCGGATCGGCGACAGGCTATATGAACGGTAACCTCATGGTTTGAGCTTTTTACTGGTATGGGTATACATCCCATACCCCATCGCCTGGCTACGATTGAAGTCCGCTTTGGCCTTCGATCCAGAAGCCAGACAGTGGTACATGCGGCCATCTGCTTTATCGTGGCGTCGTTCCGCGATCGATTGCGACCGGGACGGGCCGACGGATTTTTGCAGGGCATCGATGTCTTTGTTAGCCTTGATCAGACCATGCGAGTAATCGGTTCTAGACATTAGCTCCACCTCCTTTCTTTTTATTAAGGTGACTTTCGAGAGCCGACTGGCGAAGTCCGAGGGCGCCTATTTCCTATTTCGGGTAGCGCAGGCTTTGCTCTAATCGGCTCTGCCAATATCCTAGATGTACATAAAAATATGCAAATAGTATTTAAAAGAATAGTTAAAAGTATAGAAACCATCGAATAAGAAAATTCAAAAGGAGTTGAGGCGTGCAATCAAAAAGGGGCATTTTGTGCCCCATGGAAATAAAAAGGCTCTACCGAATAAAAGGGGGGGTAATTTTAGGACCACCACACTTGAGTCAACAGTTTTATCCGTTTCCATCCTCGGCCAACGGCAAACGGCAGATTTGGGGGAGGAGGCACGGCGATCCGTACAACGTCCTGTCTCCATATCGCCTTTTCGAGTTTTGGCGGATAACCGTCAAACGAAAAAGAGGATTCTGGCGGACCCTCTTATCGACTCCACTATTAATTTAGTAGCTTTCAACGCATTTTTCTGAAACACACTTTTGCTTTAGTTGAACCCATTAAGGAAACAAACCCTATCGGGTTCAGGGCTCCGCGAACTCTCTGGAGCCTTTTTCCCTCCCTTTGACTTAGACTTTATGAATTAAAGTATGCGCGAACGTAACCATAGGTTTGGAAATGATCGACGCTCTCGGCAGTGACTTCTGGCGGTAGCATTATCGTCGAGGCGCTGAAACTAATTTGTTCCCCGGCCTTGACGGTCAAGATATCAAAAAGGACACCAAGGGCATGGTTCGCTTGGTTATAGAGGACCACCACAACATAAACACTACTTGAATCGTTGGCGGTATTGTTGGTGACCATTCCGATCGCCCCTACGCCCCAAAAGGTCACGTTTTTGAGGCTGACATCGCTGATCGGCAAAGCGGTTTTGGCAATCACCGATTTGGCGGCGGAAGTATGGAGAGTGGCGTTAACCGTAGTCTCAGCGGTAATGCCATCGACGGTAGTCGATTCCTGATAGTAAGCCTTCTCCCCCGGCGAAATGATTTGTGGATAGACGGAAACATACTGACACGATTCGAGCAATTTGTCGGCGTCATCTTTGAGATCAATCGTGCCGGAGCGTAAATACAAATCAACGTTCCCGGTATTGGTGACTTCGCCGATCGTACAGACCCAAACGGAACCGGAGGAACTGGCGAAGACTCTCACGCTCATATCGGTGATCTCGTAAGTGACCACTTCGAGCGGGACTTGTTTGAATTGCGCAGTGTAAGTCGCGGGCCCCACGACCGGGACGAGTTCGGGCGACCAACCGGTGAAGTCATATTGGTAGGTGGCATCGGAAGGTCGAGTCGGTTTGGAGACGAGGGTGGGAGTCTTCCCATAATCGAAATAGAGGGACATGAATGTGGTGAGATCCCAGTTCAAGAAAGTGATCTTGTAGGACTGCAGGCTCTGCTTAAAGGTCGCAATGTAATTCGCCGGCCCCACCACCGGGACAATCAAAGGAGACCAGCCCGAGAAATAATAAGCGTATTGGGTATCGGAAGCCCGACTCGCGGCCACAAGACAAAGCGGGGTTTCTCCTTCCTTCCAATTCGTGGACTGAAGAACCTTGTTGTCCCAGTTCAGGAAGGTGATGAGATATTCCTGGACAACGCTCGAAGAAGAGGAAACGGGCGAGGAGGAAGACGAGGACGACGAAGAGGACGAAGATGAAGCCGAAGAAATGGTTACGGGAGAAGAAGACGAGGACTCTTTGGATGAAGCCGAACTTTGTAGAGAAGAACTCGACGAACTTTCAGGCGTCAAAGAGGAATCCTGGCTCGTGCCTGTTCCCCCACAACCTGCCAAAACTAAAAATGAACCAATGACGCCAACAAGAAACGCTTTTAATTTCATCTATAACTCCTAGGGAATATCCCCGAATAGGTATAATTATTATCAATCCACTCGCCATTACCGTCAATTAGGTAAATCACAAGAGCGTCATTTTCGTACATCCCGCTTTCGCTTCGATTTGGCTTTGATGATCTCGGTCGCGTGATGGAAGTGTTGAACCGGGATCTTCTTTCGGTCATCGTTGAGGGTAAAGGCCCAGAACGAGTATTTGCCTCGCCAAGACTTCACGATCATGAAAGCGGCGCTTTTGAGATCGACCTTGAATCCGCGACGGTCGACGAAGACGCAGTTCATCGCCTAGAGGAAGGAATAGGCCGCCGGCTTAAGCATGAAAGCGATCATCGCTTAATCTTCTTCAGGATTCAAGGCTTCTCCTTCAGGAAGACCCGGCATTCCTTCCAATTGAGGTCGACGTCGTAATCCTCGTAGCCATTTAATTTACCGTCGTACTGGCAATAGATCCAGGCGGAACCATCGGAGTTCAGACGGATTAAGTAATCAGGCTTGCGCCGCTGCGGATTCGAGTATTTCCCGTTCGCGGTGATTGAGACCTTGCCGCTATTCTTAAGAACGGACATCGCCGCCCAGTCGAGATGGAAGCGCTTGATCATAATAGCGCCCCCAGAGCTTTGAGCTCCTCGACCACGCAAGGGATGAAGAATAAGAATTCCTCATCGATGAGTCTAGTGTAAAACGGGCGCCCATCATCGACATCGATGAAGAGATACATCGCGTCGTCCTTTTCCTCGACGACGATGAACTTTGAATCTAAAGAAGCGAAATGGGCATGTTCCAATTCCCGGATAGACAGGACCGGTAATTTGCAGAAGTCAACGATAAGTAGACACAATCGCCGGCAGTTGTAGACGCGCCGACGGCAATCGCAGACAGGTCGTTTGGGTTTTGGAGGCACCGGCCTCCTTTTCGTGGGCATCCTCGTGCTGCTTCGGGGTCAGATATCCCAGGCAGCACATCGGCCTGCCCCCGTTGAAGTACCTCACGCAATCGGCGACCTGCTTCGGGACGTCGTCCGACCCGGCGATCCCGAAATCGGCGAAAAGCTCGGTCTTGAGCCACCCGTTTATGGCTTCCATCGCCCCGTTCTGGGTCGGCGTCCCGGGGTCGGGCATCGTCCTTGCGGTATCATATGGCCGGAGGATTTCGCCGTGGCCCTTCGAAGAGTACACCGAGCCGCGGTCCGTGTGGAAGATGGTTTCAAGGCCCATGCAGGGGGCGGGCCCCCAGCATCGGCCCGCCGGGAACGGCATTCGTGGAACCCGCTCCGGCTGGCCGGCATCTCGCGGCAGAGGGCCTGGACGGGCCACCTCCCCGGCAGCCCCACGATCGCTTGGTATTCCTGCCGCTTGTAGAAACGAACACCTTTTCCGTGCCGCTCCCTTCCGCCGCATAGCCTTTTTTAGGCGCGCGGCCTCGATGCCCTTCTTCATCAGCTCGCGGATCAGCTCGTCCTTGCTCATCGCCGAATAATCCGACGGGGCCTCCTGTTTGGCCGGCTTCGCCGGGGCCGCGGCCCCGACGGACCGCCCGCATTCCCTCAGCCACATGTAGAGGCACGTCTGCCCGACGCCGTATTTCGCGTGGGCATCGTCGAAGGAGAGGCTCTTGTCGTGCAAAGCTTTGCCGACTTCGAGCCTCTCCCCCTTCGAGAGCCTGCTCATAACGAAAGCCTCCTTGTCCACAATCCCGTCATCCCCGTATGCGAAGGAATGCGTGACTGTCTACTTAGAGGTTAGCAGTTCAAAGCCACAGAAAGTGTTGTCATAATATTGAATTAATAGTCAAAGGCGACTGAAGGCATAATGCTAAAAACTCAAACGAAAAGAACAACCAAATCACTCAGCTGAGGATAGCTTGTCTGTTAAAAAAAGGAAATATGAAGAACGAACAACAAACAGTCTGCTTTATGTGTGGGAAACCATTATTAGAAACAAACGTAACAAAAGAGCACGTTTTCCCTAAGTGGCTTCTTCAGAAATGTTCTTTGTACGATGATAACTTGAGCCTGGTAAACGGGGAAAAATTCCCTTATCGACAATTGACGATTCCGTGTTGTAGGGAATGTAACGGAGGAAGAATGGCGGCGTTTGAAAACACCATCAAAGCCGCTTTGCTCAGTGGATTAGAGTCGGTCAAGTCATTAGACGAGCGCATTCTCGTTTGGTGGCTTGCCAAGATTTTTTATGCAGTTAGATTGAAAGAAACTACTTTGAATTATTCCATAAAGGAGCAGGGAGCTAAAAAGATTATTAATCCAAGTTCCCTACATCGTTTCCAGCTGATTCATTTCCTTATGCAAGCTTTGATCAATGACGAGACTTTTGATGCTGACCCATATGAGATTTTTATCTTTAAAAGCAAAGAAGAACGCTTCGATTATTGCGATTTTGCGATCGGAGACGTGTCATTAATTCAGCTCGGTGACATCATTTGTGTTTGCTCTTTTTCTTCTGGAGGATTCTGCAAAGACATTTTAAAGAACGACATTAGTTATTTGAACTCAAAAGAATCGATTTTTCCTGCTCAGGCTTATGAGTTTCTTTTTAAGATGTATTGGTTTATCCTGCAGTTGAATTATTCTTATGACCTTGTGAAAATAGAACAGAAAAATGTACTAAAGATCCATCACAAAGAAGTGGATCATTTTGATTTCCATGGATACAACGACCTCATTATGGAATTATGGAGCGAACGTTGCCATCTTGTCATTTCCGATAAAAACATCCCTGAAGGAAGAATAATTACTCTATTGGACGACGATGCCTTCAAAACTACAAGTAAAATATAATATTTGGACTTCCGATACCGCCGAAACGGAAGAAGTTGACTCAGCGGAAGGGGAAGCGTGTGTATTTTTACCATGACGAACCCCCACAACAAAGAAAAGCCTCGACAATACGAATGGATGGATGGGTGAATTCGTTTTTGTGTTTTTTATAGGGAAGAAAAACGATTCTACGTCTATTCGAAAAATATATTCAAAAGTCGCGTGGTTACTTGTTCCACGGCTTTCGAATAGTTGTGTTGATAGTCGCCCAACCCCCTGTGTAAACTCGTGACTTTAATCCTGAAAATCTCGATTTTCAAAGGGCGTTTTGAGGAATAATCAGCCGAAATTATGAACGAAAGAAGCATTAAAAAAGCCAGTAGTCATTATGACTTGTTGGTTTCTTCACTTTTGGCGCCCGGGACCTGTCTTATAAAAAATGCACCTAGCTGACTAGGTGCAGAAATTGTGGTGCCCGGGACCGGACTTGAACCGGTATGGATTTGAGGTCCGAGGGATTTTAAGGGGGAGGTTCGCTTGTTTCGCCTTGTTTCAGGGCGTTTCAAACNGGCCTGACAAACGGCCNAAAAGCAATCGTCAATNTATNAANNCGTCTCNATTTGTTTCAAAACGTTCCTCGAGGATCTGCCCAAACTCGAGAACTTCGGTGGTGGAACGGAGCGGTGGAGTTCTCGATTCCGTCATTTAGGAAATCTTAAAAGAATAGGCATATCCTAATTAAATAAGGAATGCTCGAGAACTGCAATTAAAGCAAAAACCCACGTGGTTGAAGAGTTGATTCGGAGGAGGCTTCCAGCTTCGATGAACGGCCTACCCTAACTTCTATGAAGGCGGTATCTAAGCCGTCATTTTCAGAGCTTGTTTCAAAAAAATGGCCGTCAACGTTCATTCGAGGGATTATATATCCTTTGAACGGGGAGCAAAAAGTCCTTTGCGTCAATTCTCCCGGGTTTTCGACATTCATTCGATGGCATCCGAACAATCTAAGCGTTTTTCTTTCAAACTCGAGAACGGAAAATGGCAGGAATTTGCAAGTTTTCGGCCTTTCTCGAGTCTGGGATTCCTCAGGCATATTCGGATGTTGACGGATTTCTTTGGCTGCGAACGTTAGAAATCTTTTTCTTGGTAATCGTGGCTTTGGTCGGAACGGCAGACGAGGAAGAGGCGGAAGAAGCACCTTCGCTTTTTGACGAAGCGGAAGAGTCCGGCGTTTCTTGAGAATCTCCTTTTTCCGAAGAAAGAGAATGATTCTCTGAATTCCCCGATTGAGGACCGCAACCTGAAAGAAGCAGCACACCGAGAATAGCGAGAAAAGACACCCTTGCCCTTTTCATAATTGCAATAATCATACCTCTACGCGCGTGCGAAGAGAAGTCACAGCAACTGATATTCTTTTTTCGGTTTCCTTCGGTCGCAAGCCTTAGAAATAGACTTTGTTTAGAAAAAATCTTTGGAAATTTGCTATTTTTCGAGTGGCGTTTTTTCGGGGGTTTGAAATGAGTTTTCGATCCGTTTCAGCGCTTTCTTCGATTGGATGTAGAAAAGGACGGATGTGAAAGAGACCGCCAAGAAATCCGCGATCGGTTCGGCGAGATAGACCGCGTATTCCTGATTCGTTGTCCAGATCAAAGGCAGGATGTAGATGAGGGGGATTAAAAGAATGAACTTCCGCATGATCGCCGCGGCCAAAGAGCTCTTGGCGTCACCGATCGCCGTGAAGGTTTGCTGGCAGGCGATCTGAATCCCGAATAAGCCAATCGAGGCGCCATAGATCCTTGCCGGCGTGGCCAGATGGTTGAGGAGTTCCTCGTCCGAAGTGAAGATATGGGCCAAACCTTCCGGGAAGGCCATGAGAAACGCCCAGGAAATCATCGAAAAGGAGACGCTCACGATCAAAAGATAACGGAAGGTCTCTCTGACCCGGCTGGCGTTTTTGGCGCCGTAGTTATAGGAAATCAAAGGCTGGGCGCCTTGTCCGAGCCCCGTCAAAGGCAAGAAAGAGAGTTGAACCAAGGAGAAGAGGATCGTCATCGTTCCGACCGCGACGTCACCCCCGAATTTCTGGAGCGAGGAATTGAAGCAAACGGTCAAAATGCTCTCGCTGATCTGCATCAGGAAAGTCGCGCTCCCCAAAAGAAGCAAAGAGCCGATTTCAGCCCAATTCGGAGCCATGAGGGAGAAGCGGAGCCGCCAAACGCTGTGCTTCGAAAAGAGGAAGGCCACGACCCAAATGCAGGATACCGCCTGAGAAATGACGGTCGCACAAGCCGCGCCTTTGACCCCCATCCCGAAGGTGAAGATGAAAAGAGGATCGAGCGCGATATTGAGGACGGCGCCAATCAAGACCGAGAGCATCGCGGTGGTGGTCTTGCCCATCGCGGCGATGAAGCAATTGAGCCCGAGGGTGAGTTCGACGAAGAGGGTCCCGATCGCGTAGATGTTCATGTAATCGAGGGCGTAGCCGATCGTGTTCTCCGATCCGCCAAACGCGAGAAGCATCGGTTTATTGAAGCAAAGGAGAAGAATCGTCAAAATCACGCCGAGAATCGTCAAAAGGACGGCGGAATTCGCCAGGATTTTCTCGGCTTTGGCATCGTTTTTCTCACCGGAGGCGATCGAGGCTTTTGGTCCGCCTCCGCTCCCGACGAGGTAGGCGAAAGCCGAGACCCCGAGAATGAGCGGCGTGCAGATGCCTAAGGCGGTGAGCTGAATCGCTCCCGTTCCTTCGATGTGGCCGATATAAATCCGATCGACCAGGTTATAGAGCATGTTGATGAGCTGGGCGAGGATCGTCGGAATCGAAAGGCGGAACAAAAGCTTTTTGACGTTGCCGGTTCCTAAGATATTAGTGGTGGGTGCTGACATTAGTAGAGATCCTTTCGAGCAGATGTTTGAAGGTCGCGATGTCGTTTCCGTCAAAGCCTTGGAAGACTTGGGCGAAGTAGTGCTGTCTCATGTGATCGACTTTTTGGAGGTAGGGGTCGGCTTGTTTTTCGAGGGTGAGGTGTTGTTTTCGCTTGTCCTCAGGATCTTTCGTTTTCGAGAGATAGCCGGCTTTTTCAAGGTGAGTCACCGCCATCGAGACATCGCCTTTGGAAAGATGGAGAAGGCGAACGATGTCGGAAGGGGCATCCAATCCTTCTTTGTAGCGGAGAAACGAGAGAATCGTCCCTTCCAAAGCGGAGAGATTCTCGTCTTTTGAAAGGAGGCCAAGCTGGGATTGGTAGCCTTCGGATACGCTTTTGAGGAGGTGAGGATTTCGCTGTTGAGATTCATAAAAGGTTCTTTTTATAACCAAATGAGTATAGTCCTCTTTTCCTGTTCATCAAGGGCAAACGATCATTTTTACGCATATAGGAGCAAATAAGAGGTGAGCAACCCTCACGACGTCGACGTTTTTTTGAATCCGTCCCTGAAATCTGGGCTTTTCCCATGCTTTAGATTTGTCTGGAAGAGATGGCCCTTGGCGGTTTTAAAAGGGCGGAAACGCTGACGTTCTGCGCAATCGCTCATGCGGCGCGCCTTTTTGGACGTCATCTCTTATTTGCTCNTNTATGCGATCATTTTTTAAGGCATAAGAAAAATCCCCCTTCTTTTGGGAAGGGGGAATTCGGCTTAGTCTGCGAAGTGGACGCTAAGGGAGAAAACGGATTTCCCCTCGACTTTGCCTTGGTAATTCCGGAGGCTGTCCGTAAGGCTTGAGGCGATTTCCATCGTCGCCCCCAAAGTCGTTTCGCTGGAGAATGTGATTTGAAATTCGCTCGGGATGTGGGAGGAGTAGAAAGCCAGGTCATCGCTATCGAGGGCGAAGTCGACGTAGCGGATGTTATTCATGTGACCATTGAAATCGAGGTCGCTATTGCGGACCAGGCGGTTCTCTTTGACGCTCAAACCCTCCAAGACTTGGCGGGGAGGCCAAGGCAGTTCGCCCTCTTTATGGACTGGGGCGATCGCCACCCCGTTTGCCGGCGGAATCGTCGGCTTGTGGCTTTGATGGTCGAGCACCGCCCAAAGCGAGATGCCTCGGACGATGATCTCGCCCTTTTCATCATAGACGACGTAGTGGCGGGGGTAGACGAAGGCTTTGGTGAGGCCCGGGTAGGTCTCGATCGTGATCTTCTCGTTGGCGAGGGGCCAACGGGTCACAACGAAGTGGTAGCTCATGACAACCCAGTAAAGGTTCTTTGCCTTCAAGGTTTCGACACCATCGCCCAGAAAGGCGCTGCCGCCGATCGATGTTTCTTGGATCAAACGAAGGAATGAGGCGATCCTCAAAGCGCCATTCGGCAAACAAAAGGATTCGCTGATCGGACTCGTGAAGCTGAAGTTATTCTTGTCAGGACTCATGGGAAACATTATAGCGGATTAGAACCTTGCTACCTTTCTTTTTTGCCTTTTGGCTTTTTTTGGCTCCGAAAAATCATTTTCAGGGGCACATTTCCTTTTGGGCTGTCTATGGATAAGTGAGGGGGACGTTCTCTCGAGGAGGTCAGTCCATGGCAGAACCGCTCAAAGAATGCGAAGTCGTTTCCTTTCGTGATGATGGAGTCCAGCTTGATGTGACGGTTTCGCCAAAAGAAGACACCGTTTGGCTTAGCCAAGATCAAATGGGCATTCTTTTTGGAAGAAGCCAAAGCGTGATCGCTCGGCACATTCGAAACATTTTTAGCGAAGGTGAGCTTTCGGAAGAAAGAAATATGCAAAAAATGCATAAATCTACCAAACCGTTAATTTTATACAGTCTTGATGTTATTCTCGCGGTAGGATATCGAGTCAATTCAAGCCGAGGAATTATCTTTCGAAAATGGGCGAGTTCGGTGCTCAAAGACTATTTGCTTAAGGGCTATGCTCTTTCCGAGCGACGCGTCCTAGTCACCGACGACAATTATGTTTGTCTCGTTCATCGAGTGAATTCGCTCGAAAATCGAATCCAAGGGCTTGAAGAAAAGGCAGGGAAGGATGCCCCATTTCGGCTTTTTTATCAAGGTGAGTGGTTCGAGCCTTATGCCGTGATTTCGGAAATCGTTCAAAGCGCGAAAAACGAAATCGTTTTGATCGATGCCTACGCCGACGCCAAAGCTCTGACGTTCTTTGTCGAAAAGCAAAAAGAGGTTCGCTTGCGTCTTTATTGCTCGAGCCAAGCCAAGCTGACTTCGGAATGCGTTGAGAGATTCAATCGTTCGTATGGCGGGCTTTCCGTCTCGATCAATGACGCTTTCCACGATCGGTTTCTCATCATCGATCGAGCGGATGGTTATCTGATCGGCTCGTCGTTAAATTATGCAGGCAAAAAAGCCTTTGGTTTTTATCGTTTGGAAGACCGGAAGATCATCGTCTCCATCTTAGCTCTACTAAAAGAAGGGCCGGAATAAGTTCTCAGGCGCTGACGGCTGCGGAGTAGGTCTTATTGTCCGATCCCGTGATGGTGACCGAGGTGCCTTTAGTCCATGCAGCCCCAAGGGTAACGCTCGCGAAGTTACTCGCCGCAGCGCCATAGGTGGCTCCGCTATAATTCCACCAGCCACCATAGAGGCCATAGGTTCCGATGCTTTGAAGCGTGCCCGGAAGCGAAAGAGTACCCATATTGCAGTTATAGAAGGCATAATCATCGATCTTTTCGACTGAGGAGCCCAATAAGGTCACGGTTTGGCAGGTCGAGCAATCGGCGAAGCAATAGGATGGGATCTCTGTGACTTGGGTGCCCACGAGGCTTACCGAGGAAATCTGCGAGCCCTGGAAAGCGCTCACGCCGAGGGTGGTGAGGCTCGAAGGGAAGCTGATCGAGGAAAGCGAGACGCAGTTTTTGAAGACGTCGGCGCCAATCGTGGTTAAGGTGTCGGGTAAAGTGATCTGATGGACCGAAGCGGCATAGTTCGTTGAGCTGCTTTGGCCCCGGAAGATATTGCCGACCCCATCGCCTTCCAAGTCGGTGACCGGATAGGTGTTGCCATCCGAATCGGTGATGGAGGACGGCAAAACGACGGAATAAGCGCTGTTATTGAAATTCGTGAGAGTCGTCAAGGTAGCATTGCCCGTCGAAGTGTCGACCGTGAAACTCATCGTGAAATTCGGGTTGGAAATCAACTTGCCTTTATCGTCGTAATAGCCACAATCGCCATAATTGGGGTCTTTGGAACTGCCCGGGACGACGGTGACGTCTTTTGTGGCCGTGGGGAAACTCCAACTCACCGCGGCGGCATTCCCCGTCGCGCTTTCATTGGCGACGGCACCCACATAATTCCACGTGGCGAAGCCCACGGAAGCGAAGGAAAAGAGAGCCACGGTAAGGATGGCCAAACTCGAGATAAGAATGAGGTTTCTCTTTTCTTTCATTTTCGGTAAGCGCTTCGTTTCCTTTTTTGAGGTGATGCTTCCGCACCCCGAGAAGATGGGATATTGCTTGCTTGGCGTCGAAACGAAGCGTAACGCCCTCCTCAATCCCCAGGAGCGCTGAACTGAGCCTGAACTCGCCCTTCGCATCAACCGGCGGCAGGATGAAATCTGGGTCATACATCGAAAAGGAACGGCCACTCGACGATCGTCACGACCGAGGGAATTTACGCGCATTTCGACGAAAACGGCAATATCGGCTCAGCCAACAAGCTTGCCGGGGCGTTCGGCGAGAAAGACGTCGAAGAGCCTAAGCCTTCTGGCGGCGAGATGAAATAATCAGCCGTTGCCGATATTTAACGAAAGCGGCGTCAACTGAAGCAACCCCATTCCATGACAGGCGTGGGGCGCCCCGAAAAGCAGATTTTTGGGGGCGTTTGCTCAAACTCGAGACAAACTCGAGAACTCGGTCGGCGCTCTTTTTTATGCTTTTTTCGAGGGACAAAACGCAATTCTTATCTATTTCGGATAACTTATACAAAAGTCCCATGGGCACTCGTTTCAAAGCGTTTCTCTTTGTTGCTTTTTGTTTCGTTTTGTTTCGCCTTTTTCGAATAGTGCCGTTGACGTCTTGTTTTTCCGATTGTTTGTTCAAACTCGGGAACTCATACCCCAAAAATCTCGATTTTCAAGGGTCGCTTTTGAGGCGAAATCAGCCCCATTTTTAAGGGGTAAAAAGCATTAAAAAAACCAGCAGTCATCAGGACTTGCTGGTTTTGCTTTTAATGGTGCCCGGGACCGGACTTGAACCGGTATGGATTTGAGGTCCGAGGGATTTTAAGCCGACTTACCTCACGTTTACCTAAGTTTCACTAGGTTTCACCGCGTTTCTAATATACAATGCAAATCCCTAAAAAACAACTAATTCGGTTTCATTTCGTTTCACAAAGTTACAAAAAGCCGAGCTGAAGCCGTTAGAACTCGGTTAGAACAAAAGTTAGACACGGCGGTTTGACGAAACAGGCCTATTTTCGAAAAGAAACGGCGGGAACTAAGCAATATAGGCGTTGGTTAGACGAATCGGGATGCGGATAAACGGACGTTTCTCTGTCTATTTTGGATTGTCGTTAGAAATGCCGACCTGTACCGGTTAGACGCTTTTGTAAAGAATCGAAAAAACAAGATTTATAAGATAGATTCTAAGTTTTATTGAGTTTTCGAAAAAACGGCAAAAAACGCCTTTTTCGGCATTTTGGATCTTTTTGTCCACGCGAGGGTTTTATAATCCCTTGCTTGGGATAAATTCTTTAGGGCTTCCTCACGTGGGCGGAACCTTTTGATTAACTTCGGGAAGCACGACTCAAAGGTTCACGGCGTGACGCTTTCGGTATTTTTCGGGTGTGGTCCCGTATTGGTCGCGGAAGACGTTTGTGAAATAGCTTTGGCTCGAAAAGCAAAGGAACAGGGATATTTCCACAATTGGGAGATTGCCATGGGCCAATAAACTCTTGCTTTCCTCGAGCCGGGAGATAAGGAGATAGTGGGCGACTGAATCCTTCATTTCTTCACGAAAGTGGTTGCCTAACCAGGAGCGGCTCTTCCCGACGTGCTCAGCGATTTCACCCACCCCGATTGGGGCGTTGGTGTGGCCGTGGATGAATTGGACGGCCTCGAAGACCTCAGGACTTAGGTTCGCCGGCGTCTTGCTCTTGGCGACTCGGGTCGCGAAATCGATGAGCATGTTGTACTGGAGGTTGGTCACGGCCTCGAGGAGCTGGCATTTCTCGCATTCCTGGGTGTAGATGTCAATCAGCTGGTAGGTCTCCTCGACGTCGAGTCCGCCCCGTATGGCCGCGTCTTTCCCGACCATGGTCGTCAGCCCAATCATGATGTCTTTGGCTTGCCGGAGGGGAGTGGAGGCCAAATGACCCTCGTTGAATTTCGTCTTCTCGGCCACCTGTGAGAGAAAGGATTTGAGCTGCGGGACATTGCCCTCCCGGATCAGGTCGAGGAGGCGTTTCTCGAAAAGGAAGGTTCCGTGGACCGTCTCGGCTTCCTTCGATTCGTAGGCCGCTTGGGTCTGAGAGCGGGCCGCGTCCTTCTTCGGCTTGGCGTCGTCGAGTCCGAAATGGGTGAGTGGCGAAACGAGTTCCCCGTTGAGGGAGTAATGAAGGAAGACCACGAGATTGATGAATTGGTTGAAACTGTAGAGAGGCACCCCGGAAAGGAAGGAGAAGGCTTGATCCGACTCGCTTTGGGGGAGGGCGTTATCGTGAAGAAAGGATGAGACGATCTCCCCAGTGACCCTCTGGTGGAAGAAAGGACCGAAAACAAGTGTTCCTCTGCTCTTTTTTAGCTCGATGCGGCCGTAGTGGGAATCCCCGATGGCGATGGTCGAAGGGTTTTCTTTTTTCGCGGGGCGCCTCGCAAAGGCGTGCTTCAAAAAATCCGGGTTCATGAGAGATGGGAGTTCGGACCCGAGAAGGATGCCGTCGGCGGAGAAAAAGGCGATTGGAATATAATGAGAGGCGTAGAACGCCTCGCAAAAATCGAGCACCTGTTTTTGCTTCATAATACAAATTTACAAAAATATGGTCAAAAACACAATAACAAGAAAGCGCTTACGGGCACAATAAGGGCAGTTTTGGAGGCTTTTTATGAAAGAAATCCGTTTGCTCTCCCACGGCATTTTCGAGAAACCGTTCATGGATTCGCGGGCCAAGACCCGCCGAGTCTCGACCAAAGAGAAGATCCTGGGCCACCTCGTCGGGCCGCTTGGCCTCATTTTCGTCGTGAACACGATNGCGGCCCTGGTCGAAAAGTTTTTCACCCAGCAGACCGGGGTCTACGCCAACGCGCTCGGCGCTAGCGAGGGCGATGCCTTCCTGAAATTGATGTCGGGCCAATACGAGGCCGTGATGCTCGTGGCCAAGATTCTGGCCATCTTCATGGGGCTATTCATCGGCTGGCTCGTCCAGCACACCAAATCGCGGCAGGGGAGAATGCGGCCATGGCTATTGATCTTTGGCTTTCTCTCCATCGCCATCGGCTTTTTGATCTTCCTCTTCAACCCCTCGACGCTCGGAAGCGCCTATTGGTACTACTTCTTCGTCATGGTGGTCTGCTATAACACGATCGGCTGTTCCTATTTCTACGTCTGGCGCGACACGATCGTCTCGATCACGACCCGCGACCCGACGGAGAAGATGCAGCTGAAGTTCATCCGCCAACTCTGCTGGACCTTGATCTCGGGCATCATCATCGGCATGCTCGTCTCCTCGGTCTTGCTTCCTTTCTGGCTCGACAAGGACGTGAGCGGCTATCCGATTCTGATGATCGCCCTCTCGGTCGCCGCCATCCCGCTTTTGCTCATGGAATACTTCTACACCCGTGAGCGCGTCATCGAAGACGTGGTCGAGGAAAAGGGCGTCGAGGGCGAGAACAAGATCCCGCTCAAAGAGCAATTGAAGGCTCTCTTCAAAAACAAATACTTCATGATCCTCTTCGCTTTGGCGACCATCGGCGGCATCGTCGACAACTTCAAAGGCGGGAACGTCCAGTATTTCTACATCAAATTCCTTTTGGGGGCCGGAGAGAGCGGCAAGGAATGGATCCAGAGCATCTATCCCATCATCACCGGGGTTCCGCTCGGGATCGGCGCCTTCGCCATCTATCCGTTGGCCAAGAAATTCGGGATCCGCAACGTCTCTTTGGTCGGTTATTCGCTTGTCCTGATCGGGAGCCTCCTGGGTTTCTTTTTCCCGAGTAACCTTTACATCGCTTTCGGCGCGGGCTTCATCCGGCAGCTCGGCTTCTTGCCCAACGCCTATATCTTCGCGACGCTCATGTGCTACGCCTACGATTCGATCGAATACAAATCGCATCTCCGCTTGGAGGGCCTCATGGGGGTGTCGATCTTCGTGGCGGTCCAAAGCGGAATCTACGCCCCGTTCGCCGGCGGCTATGAGTCGATTCTGCTCTCCTTGGGCTTCCGCGACGCCGCAGGGTACGTGGCGAGCCAGGATGTCCTCAATTTCATGACAATCTCGATGTATCTTTTCGACGCCGTCATGGCGGCCTGCTACGTGATCGGCCTGCTCTTCGTGGACGTCGAAAAGCACCTGCCGGAGATCAATGCCGGTATCCTCGCCGAGCGGAAGGCGGCTGTCCTCGCCCAGGGCAAGGAGTGGGTCGAGCCCGAGGTCCTCGCCGAGCGTGAGGAAGCGGAGTTCGCCCGCGAAGCCGAGGAGGCCCGCGTCGCTGATTTGAAGGACAAATGCGCGAGAAAAGGGCTTGACTACGAGGCCGAGAATGCCAAGTATCTCGCCTCTAAAGCCGAGAAAGAGCGCAAAACCGCCGTGAAGAAGGCGCGAAAAGAAGCCAAGAAGAAGGCGCGCTGATGAAAACGCTCGTTCTCCCTTTCAACGAGGGGTGGCTTTTCGCCAAGGAAGGCGAGAAGCTCGCTGCGATTGGCCTTCCCCACGACGCGATGCTCCGCGAAAAACGGGAGGCGTCGTGTCCCTCAAAAAAGGACGGGGCTTTCTTCCCGGGTGGGAAATACCATTATGAGAAAAGCTTCCAGGCCCCGGAAGATTATCGCGAGAAATCGGTGCGGGTCCGTTTCGAAGGCATCTACCGGAACACCACAGTGTTTCTTAACGGGCAGCGCCTGCTCTTTCATCCTTCGGGCTGGAGCGAGTTCGAGGTCGAACTGGCCCCGTTTTTGACGCCAGGGGAGAACCATTTGGCCCTCGAGGTCGACAACTCGCTCGTCCCGAGCGCCCGCTGGTACACCGGCTCCGGCGTCTACCGCGATGTTTCGTTGGTAATTTCCGATAAGCGAAGGATCGAGGATGTTTTCGTCCGGACTCTTTCCGTTGATCCTCCGACGATCGAGGTCAGCGCCAAAGTCCATGGCGAGGCCATCGTCGAAATCTACGATAGAGAAAAGCGAATCGCCGCCTCTTCCTTGGGCAGCACCGTCTTGCCCGGGGCCCGTCTTTGGAGCCAAGAAAAGCCAGCCCTCTACCGTTTGCTCATCCGGGACGAAACGGACGAGATCAGCTTCGCTTTCGGCATCCGCCAAGAGGAGTGGAGTCCTGAAAAAGGATTGCTTATCAATGGGGAGCGCGTACTTTTGCGGGGGGCTTGCCTCCATAGCGACAACGGCCTATTGGGAGCCCGGGAGCATCCCGACGCCGCCGAGCGGAAAATCAAAATACTAAAACAACAGGGCTTCAATGCGATCCGCTGCGCCCACAACCCGTGCTCGCGCGCTCTTCTTTGCGCTTGCGACCGTTTGGGAATGCTGGTGCTCGATGAGGCTTTCGATGGCTGGTATATTCCCAAAGACTATCACGATTACTCGCGCGATTTCGCCGAAAACTGGCGTGATGACCTTCGCGCGATGGTCCTCAAAGATCGCAACCACCCGTCCGTCATCATGTATTCAATCGGCAACGAGGTCAGCGAGACCGCTGAGAGCAGAGGAGTCGCTTTGGCCGCTGAGATGCGTGCGCTCGTCCGTTCGCTTGATTCAAGCCGCCCCGTCACCTGCGCCGTCAACCTGCTTTTGGACGTTTTCGCCAAGCGCGGTTTCGGTGTCTACAAAGACCGCAAGAAATACGAGAGAAAAGCGGTGGTGCCTTCAGGCTTCAAGGACCAGAAATCCGGCTCCTCTTTTTTCAATGCCATGGCCAATCGGCTGGGCTGGTTCCTTTTAAGAATCGCCCGGACGAGAATGGCGGGGCGAATCGGGGATTCGATTGCCCCCTCGCTCGACGTTCTGGGGCTCAACTACGGCGGCTCCCGCTATGACATTGATGTCCAAAAATACCCCGCGAGGATGATGTTGGGCACCGAAACGATGCTTCCTTATGCCTCGGAGAACTGGGAGCGGGTCGAACGCCACCCCCAGATTTTCGGGGATTTCGTCTGGGCCGGCTTCGATTACCTCGGCGAGGCTTGTTTTGGCGACTGGACCTACCATTCCTATCCGGGCCTTCCTCTTTTCGCGGGGCAGGGAATGATCGACGCGACGGGCCTTCCGGAGGCGGAGATGGCCTATCTCCAGCTTGTTTGGGGCCTCCGGAAAGAGCCTTATTTGGCCGTCTCGCCTCTCAATCATTCGGGGGAGACGCCCAGCCAGAACGCTTGGCGTTTCACCGATGGGATTGCCTCGTGGTCCTGGCGGGGCTATGTGGGGAAGAAGGCTTTCGTGGACGTCTTTGCCGATGGCGATTCCGCCGAGCTCCGGATCAACGGAAGGAAAGTTGGGCGGAAGAAACTCAAAGCCAAGAAAGCCCGCTTTGGGGTTCGCTACGAAAACGGGGAANTCGAGGCGCTCATCTACGANCGCGAGAAGCGGCAAATCGGGAGAGCTTCCCTCCATACGGGTGGGGCTGAGNCCCAGCTCGAAGCGATCTGNGAGCCCTCCGAAGCCTCCCTCAGCAAGAAAAGCCTTTTCTACGTGGACTTTTCCTTCGTCGATTCTCAAGGCAGCCTTAAGCCCGACCACGAGGAAAAGCTCACCCTCGAAGTGAAAGGGGATTCCGCGCATCTATTGGGCTTCGGGAGCGCACGCTGCAAAACCGAGGAGGGTTTCCTCTCCTTGTCGCATCACGCCTACCGGGGCCGGGCCCAGGCGATCTTCGAAGCCGTCAAAGCCGGCAAAACCACGATCCATGCCGCGAGCGAATCCGGCTTCGAAAAAGACATTGTTCTGGAGGTAAAACCATGAAAACGAAATTCCGAATGCACGGCAATCCGAGCCGGGATGAGAGCCCGCTTGAAAAGGACAACCGCCTCTTAGCCCGCCAAGCCGCGATGGAGGGCTTCGTGCTCCTCAAAAACGAAGGGGTCTTGCCTCTTGAAGGAAAACGGATCGCCCTCTTTGGGATTGGCGCCCGCGAGACCAGCGCCTCGGGGGAAGGCTCCGGGGAGGTGCACGAGCGCTATGACGTCAGCATCGAAGAAGGGCTCAAAGCGAATGGCTTTGTTTTGGTTTCGACTTCTTGGCTGGACCGCTACGAGGCCGCTCTTCGCGTTGCCCGCGAAGCTTGGAAAAAAGAAGTCGAGAAAAAGGTTAGATGGTACGGCCCGATCCGGACCATGGCAATGTTTGCCAAGATTCATTCCATCCCTTTCGTTTATCCCGAGGCTTTGAAGGTGGAAGAAGATGACCTCGCCGACGCCGACGTTGCCCTTTACGTGCTGAACCGCCGGGCGGGCGAAGGGGCCGACCGTTCGCTTCGCAAGGGCGATTGGCAACTTACCGACGCGGAAGTCGAAAACATCCGGGCGCTTTCCCAGCATTACCGCCGTTTCGTCCTCGTCATCAACGCGGGGGGATTCGTTGATCTCAGCCCCCTAGATGCGATCCCGGGGATCGGGGCGGTTCTCTTCTATTCGGAGGCGGGGGAGGAAGGCGGGAATGCCCTCGCTGAAATCCTCTCGGGCGCGGCCTCGCCAAGCGGGCATCTGACCCAGACCTGGGCCCGCCATTATGAAGACTATCCCTCCGCTTCCCTCTTTGGCTCGCTCGACGGGAACCCCCTTCAGACGGATTACAAAGAGGGGATTTTGGTCGGCTACCGCCACTTCGAAGCTCAGGGGGTCTCTCCTCGCTTTCCGTTTGGCTATGGCCTTTCCTATACTTCTTTTTCGCAGAAACTTGAGAGCCTTTGCTCGGAGAAGGGAATTGTCAGACTGAGCGTGCTCATGCGTAACGAAGGCGAAAAATACGCTGGAAAGGCCGTTTCGCAGCTTTATTTATTGAAGCCGCAGGGCGGCCTCATCAAGGAACGGAAAAGCTTGGCCGCCTTCGCCAAAAGCTCGCTCCTTCAGCCCCAGGAGAGCCAAGGCCTCAATCTTTCTTTTGACCTCCGTGACCTTTCTTCGTTCGATGAGACTCGGCATGCCTATGTCCTCGGCAAAGGGGACTACGGCCTTTTCCTCGGAACTTCGTCCAGCGAAGGCGCGGTGGTGGGCTACCTCCATCTCCCCGCGGACATCCTCGTCAAGAAAGTCAGCCCGATCTGCCTGAGGTTGGCGGGCTTTGAAGAGGAGCTCCCGGCCGAGGTTAGTGAGGGGAGGAACTCTTTTGCCGGTCTTCCTTTTCTCGAGATTTCACCTGAGACGATTTTGACGGAGGAGGCCGCCGGAGAAGGAAGGATCGAAGAAAAAGAAACGGCGGAGACCTCGCGGTTTCTTAGCCGCCTTTCTCCGGACGATTTGACGCCCTTAGTAGTGGGAAATGGCTATTCCGCCCCCAGCTACAATTTGCCGCGCGGAACGGGACGGACTACCCTGAAGCTCCTCCAAAAAGGTCTGCCCGACTTCAATTTCGTCGACGGGCCTTCGGGGGTCAATTTGATGCCGAAACTCGGTTTTACCCCCCGGGGGAAAACCCGCTACGTCGATGAGCTGCCGTCCGATTGGCAATGGGGTTGGATTCGCCACGTCGGCCCGATCGCCTTGTTGAAAAAGGGTCAAGGGTATCCCCGTTTCTTTTATGCCACGGCCTTCCCGGTCCCTTCGCTCCAGGCCCAGAGCTGGAATCTGCCTTTGCTCGAGAAAATAGGGGAGGCCGTCGGAGCGGAGCTCTCCGCTTTCGGGCAGAGCGTCTGGCTGGCCCCGGGAATGAATCTCCAACGGAACCCCCTCTGTGGTCGTAACTTCGAATATTATTCGGAAGATCCTCTCTTGTCGGGACTTTCGGCCGCCGCAATCACCCGCGGGGTTCAAGCACGGGGCGAGGTCGGGGTCGCACTGAAACATTTCTGCTGCAATAACCAAGAGGAAGAACGAACCGAGATGAGCGCCAACCTCTCCGAAAGAGCCCTCCGCGAGATCTATTTGCGGAGCTTTGAGATTGCCATCCGCCTTTCCTCGCCTTGGTCGATCATGACCTCCTATAATAAGGTGAATGGAGTCTATTGCGCGACCAGTTACGATCTCTGCACCCGTTTTCTTCGACTGGAGAACCATTTTTCCGGGTTCCTCATGACCGATTGGTACGCGACCGCAAACCACCCGGAGAATCACGCGAAGGCCCTTGCCGCCGGCGTCGACATCCTTATGCCGGGGAACCCGAAAACGCTGCGGTATATTAAGAAAGCGCTCAAGCAAGGCTCCTTAAGCCAAGAAACCATTCGCCTCAGCGCCATCCGGATTCTGAACGTTCTTCTTCGTGGCGGCGTCTATCGGCAGTTTTTGGAGGATCAGTGATGAAGAAGCAGATTTTCAATCCGTTCCTTCCCCTCGACGAATACGTCCCCGATGGGGAGGCCCATGTCTTTGGAGATCGGGTTTATCTCTATGGCTCCCACGATGCGGAGGGCGGGGAGCGTTTCTGCATGGGGGATTATGTCGTCTACGGCGCCCCAATCGACGATCTGAGCGATTGGCGGAAGGAAGGCGTGAGTTATAAGAAAGAGCAAGACCCGCGGAGCCAAAACGGGAAATTGGTCGACTATTACGCCCCCGATTGTGTCAGGGGAGAAGACGGNCGCTNTTACCTTTATTACGTCGCGATGGGCCCTGCGGTCACTCCGTTCGGGCCGATCTCGGTCGCGGTCTCCTCGCACCCCGAGGGCCCCTTCGCCTATTATGGCGACGTCCATTACCCCGATGGCCATCCCGTTCTCAAATACGGCAACAACGACCCGGCGGTGCTGAATGATGAGGGGCGGATCCATCTTTATTACGGCTGGGGGTTTACTCGGGATTTCCGCAATCCCTTTTTAAGGCCACTTTATGATCGGATTCTCGCCAAACTTTACGCTCGTTCGCTTTCGGAAATTCGCTCGACGAAGCCCAGTATCACCGCTTGCGCCCATCTTGAATTGGAGAAGGACATGCTGACGGCGAAAGGGGAACCGGTGGCGGTTTTGCCGAGCAAGACCACGGCCCCGAAAGGGAGTTTGTTTTATGCTCATCCCTTCTATGAGGCTCCCTCGATTCGGAAATTTGGGGATCGCTACTATCTTGTCTATTCGAGCGGAGTCGATAATGCCCTCGTCTATGCGGTGAGTTCAGAGCCCGATCGGGGTTTTGAGTTCGGTGGCGTTCTGATTTCTTCTTCCGGACTGGGCTATCAGGGAAACCGGGAAGCAAAGTATCCCGCTGGGACGATCCATGGTTGTGTGGAGGCGATCGGGAATAACTATTACGTCTTCTATCATCGCTGCACCCATAACACGGATTTCTCCCGTCAGGCCTGTGCTGAACGAATTCATCGAAACGACGATGGGAGCTTCGAAGAAGTCCGTCCTACTACTCAAGGCCTAAATCCCTCGCCTTTGCTTGTGGAAGGGAGCTATCCCGCGGAGATTTGCTGCGAGCTCTATTCCCCGAAAAGGATGCGATTAGGGAACGGGCACCAAGAAGACTCGCCCAATATCGTTTGTCGGCATAACGAGCGCTTCATCCACGCGATTGGCGATCAGACCTGGATCGGCTACCGGGATTTTGCCTGGAACAAGCCCAACGCCCTCGTTCTCCGCTTGCGGGGCTCAGAGGGCGATGTTGAAGTCCATTCGGCACAAGGAATGGTGGTGGGCTCCGCCCATTTCTCGGATAGCCGCGCCTGGGAAAATTGCCGGGTGAGTCTGACCCCAAGCGAAGGCAATCATCCCCTTTTCCTTCATTTCCGGAGCCGGGGGAAGATCGATCTGATTTCGTTTTCCTTCGAGGAGGGATCCCGATGAAAATACGCATTGAGAGAGACGGCCCGACGAGCCCGACCGATTATTCGTGGCAGTTCGGGCTTGGCAACGACCACGCCCACCAAATGCTCCGCAGTGATGTTTTTGAGCAAGCCAAGCGCGCCCATGACGAGCTTGGGATCCGCTACCTCCGCTGCCATGGCATCTTTGACGATGACATGCTGGTGGACCAGAAACTCTCCGATAACGCCTATCTTCGGGGGCTGCCTGGCGCAAAAAAGATCGGCCAGATCAACTTCCATCAGGCCTCGCTTTATCTCGACAACGTCCTCAAAGCAGGCTTGAAGCCCCTCTTGGAGATCTCGTTCATGCCAACCCACCTCGCCAAAAAGAAAAAGATTGGCTTCCCGTATTTTTCTTACAACAATTGCATTTCGCAACCCCGTTCCGACGAGGAATGGTCCCATTTTATTCGGCTGTTCGCGGATTTCCTCCTCGACTACTACGGGAAAGAAGAAGTGGATTCTTGGTATTTCGAGGTCTGGAACGAACCTGACCTCAAAGGATTTTTCCGGGGCTCCCAGAAGGATTATTTCCATCTCTACGAAGTCACCGCCCGCGCCTTGAAAAGCGCCGATTCTTCATTGCGGGTGGGTGGGCCGGCCACGAGCGGCTGCCATTGGATCAGGGAATTCAAGGATTTCTGCCAAAAAGGGAACGTTCCGCTCGATTTCCTTTCCACCCACCATTACCCCGGGGATGGCTTCGGCAACGCCATCACGTTCAAAAGCGCCCTCAAGATGATGAAGGATTCGCGCTCGGCCGGGAAGAAAAACGCTGGCTTAGGCGAAACCTACGAGAAGCTCTTTTTCCATCCGGAGGTCTACCGCGGCTGGAAGCGGGGCATCCTCGCCGGGATGGACGAAGAAGCCCTCAAGGAGGCGGGGGAGATCCCGCTCTTCATCGACGAATGGAGCTCGATGGCAGTCTTCGGCTCACCCTGCCATGATGAAAAGTACGATGCTGCGTTTATTATCGACACGGCGCTGAGGCTTTCGGGGCGCCTTCCCGCCTATATGTATTGGTGCCTTTCCGACGTCTTCGAGGAACAGGAACAGCTCAACGAGCCCTTCCACGGATCGTTCGGGATCATCGCCAACAACGGGATCCCGAAGCCCAATTTCTGGGCCTTCAAGATCCTCTCCATGCTCTACCCAGAACGATTGGACTTGCCTTTGGAGGAGGGGATGGTGGAGCACGCGGCGTTCCGCCAGGGGAAGGATACCCAGATTCTCCTTTTCGACCAAGAGCATGACTATCTCAAGCGCGAAAGCGAAGCCCTCGAGGTCGAGCTGAATGCGCCTTCGAGCGCCGTTTACGCCTACCGGATCGACGATATGCACTGCAATCCCAAAGCCCTTTGGGTCGAACTGGGGCGCAAAGGGACATTGAATCCGCGGGAGGTTGAACAAATCAAAGCCGCCTCGGCGTTAGAAAAAGAAGCGATCTCCTTCTCTTCCGAGAACGGGAAAACCACAGTTGCTTTGACGTTAGGTAGCAACGACGTTGTTTTATTGGAATGCAAAGGAGAATAATGATGGCATTTCGCAAGGATTTCATTTGGGGCGCCGCGACCGCGAGCGCTCAGGTCGAAGGCGGCTATGACGAAGGGGGGAGGACCCCCTCGATCTGGGACCTCGCTCCTCATAAGAAGATCAGGCACGGGGAGGACTGCCACGTCTCTGCCGACCAGTATCACCATCTTGAGGAAGACGTCCTCCTCATGAAAGAGATGGGTTTAAAAGCCTATCGTTTCTCGGTGAGCTGGAGCCGGGTGCTGCCGGAGCGGGGCAAATCCAATCCAATCGGGTTGGATTACTACAGCCATCTGATCGATCTCCTCCTTTCGGCCGGGATCGAGCCGATCCTGACCGTCTACCATTGGGATTTGCCCTTATGGGCCTATCGGCTCGGCGGGTGGGAAAGCAAACGGATCATCGAGCCTTTCAAGGAATACACAAGGCTCCTCGTTGAGAGTTACTCCCCGCGCGTCAAATATTGGATCGTGGCCAACGAGCCGACCTGCTTCTTGCTCAACGGCTACGTTCAAGGGGCCCACGCGCCTTTCAAGAAGAATCCCTTTCTGATTCCGCGGATCAGCAAGGTTTTCCTCCAANCCTTCCATGACGCGGTCACGATCATCCGGGCCGAGAGCAAAGGNGAGGCCAAAGTCGGGCTCGCCCACGCCGCCGGCGTCTATATTCCGAAAAGCCTGGANGGGAAAGACGTGGAGTGGGCGCGNAGCAACTCCTTCGAGGAAGGAGCGGGGCTGATGGCCAACCGCTGGTTCCTCGACCCGCTGCTTCTCGGGAAGGGCGTGCGGGCNTATGGCGTTTATTCGATCAGCGACGCCTTNGCNCGCCGGATCCAAGTCAAGCTTGATTTCTTGGGCATCAACTGCTATTCCCCCTTCATCAGCACCTCTTGGAAAGAGGAGGGGGCTTCGCTTCCCGGNGCGACGAGGAACAGCCTCGGCTGGCTTTGTGACGGGCGCTTACTTTATTGGTGCCCGAAATTCTTCTACGAACGCTACCATCTCCCGATCATGGTTACGGAAAACGGCTACAGCGGGAACGATGAAATCGCCCTCGACGGAGGGGTGCACGACCCGCAGCGGAGCGATTACCTTCTCCGTTATCTTAAGGAGCTGAAAAAGGCCGCCGACGAGGGGATACCTCTATTGGGCTACCTCTATTGGTCTTTCATCGACAATTTCGAGTGGGCCGAAGGCTATGATCCGCGCTTCGGCCTCGTTTTCTGCGACTTCAGCAACGGGAAGAGAGTTCTCAAGGACTCCGCCCTCGCGTACAAAAAGATTATCAGTGCAAATGGTGAGAGTGATTTTTGAGAGCATCCTCATTCTGATGGGCCTCGAATGAGGCCTAGACACGAAAAAAGGATGGCGGTGAAGGGGCTTCACTGCCATCCGCGCCTTCAATTATGCGCCAGAAGGGGCGGAGAATGAAGGCGAAACTCCGAAGCCTAGGCGGCTCCGCGTTTTTGGGTTTCCGAGACCTTGGTGAGAGCGGCGTCGAGGGCCTTGCCGAACCTCTTGCGCTCCTCCCAGGTGTTCGCCTCGACGTAGCTCTCGGCGATGTCGACCCACATCGGGACCTTCCTCCACCCCTCGGGGGCTTTCACCTCGTCCAGGATGGCGACGGCGGCCAGGCAGGCGGCGCCTTGAATGCGTTCCTCTTTCATCAGAAGAACCTCCATTTCCGGAGAATGTCTCTCCACTTATAAGTAGTGCGGAAAACATGATTTCGGCCCTTTTATTTTATATGGCCACAAAAAAACATAGAAGAAACCTAATGTTTCATTTTAAAAATTTACAATTGTTGAACGTGGCTTGTTATTGTTTAAACGCGCTCACGGTGGCGAGATAAGAATATGTTGGGTCTGAGCCGATTTCCTTTGCGAATTTTTCTTTTGCGATTGCTATGTCTTGGAAATAATTCCTAAAGGCTTTTGAGACGTTTTTAGCCCATTCGCTATCCGGTGGGAGGGGAACCAAAATTTCTCGATAACGATTGCCGACATCTTCTCGGTTAGTTTGCATAAGGGTGACTCTTCTCCATTCGTCTCTTACGGCTTTTAGGGAAAAGGCCCACAAAAGATAGAAAGGATCTATTCCAAGGTCATTTTTGCAGACCCTCACGACAAAGACTTCTTTCGTGAGCACTATTTGTTCTTCGCCGGGAAGTAATACGGCAAATTCGCCAATATTGCTGCTTGCCCGGTTAGGTGAAATCAGATCCCAACCACGAAGATTGCTTTTTCCGTCTTTTGTCTTCCAAAACTTTTTTGCAAGTTCCAAAGCAATTAAATTAGTGGGATTAACGTTTATTCTCAGGTTTCGAATATCCGAGACTTTTACATAAGGCACCGATCCATTTCGAATATCATTGCTAGGGCTTCCGTGTCCGCCAAAAATGGTCACGATTTTTTGGTCAATTAGTTCCCCAAGCGACACCATCTTGAAGCCATTCTTTTTCGAGAGTTCTTTCAATGGATCTTCATAGCTTTCGTCGTAATATTGGGGTACTAAAACATCTTTTTCGATCACATCGGCCAAACAAACTTTTTGGTACGACTGGCCTTTATGATATTTAGAGGACATTTCGAGTAATTCATTATCAATTTCCTTTGTCCTTTCGCCACTTTGCGTAACTTTGAAACGAGGACTTCCGTTTTTGTAAATTCCGCAAGTTTTCGAATTAATGATTTCGACAAATTTTTCAGAATAGTCAATTCGCTTAGTCGGATCGGCTTTTTCAAACACATACAAGTTGGTTTTTGCCCGACAAAAACCTTGAAATGCATCCATCGGAACATTGGCTACACAAATTGGGATTAGTCTCGTTTTCATCCATTCTCGGACAAATTTATAGGACGGAGAAAAGAGGTATGTTTCGGGCAAAACGATACACATTTTCCCGCCTACCGCGAGGAGATCGCAGCAGCGGTTAAACATCGCAAGCCCAAGGTCAATGTCGACTCCTGGATCTGTATAGTCGATTATTGAAAGGCCGGCGGCCTTGGCATCAGCGTATTTGACGGTTAGATCTTGTCCAAAAGGGGGATTGGTGAAAACGCGAGTAAAACGGCCGTTACTAAATAGATTCGACATCAGGTGGGGATATTTTGCTGGCCACGTATTTGTTAGCACGCTGTCGCCTTTGTCACAGTGAGCCGAGCCATCTCCCAAAATTTGCATGATGGCTTTTGTAAGCTTGATTGCAATGCTGTCTTTGTCGATTCCGAAAAGTTTAAGAGAGGCCCAACCTATCATGTTCTTGTTAGGATATCGCCTCTGCATTTCCAAAAGACATTGGACGAGAAAACCACCTGTTCCGCAGGCGGGGTCAATTATGATGTCGTCAAGACTGAAATCTAGGAGTTGGATCGCGGCTTGAATTACGGGGGAAGGAGTAAAATATTGTCCTTCTTGCTCTCGAAGAGCGGCTGATCTAAGCACCTGGAAAGCAATAGAAACGGACTCGCCTCCTAGCCCCAAAAGATTCAAAGGAGAAAGAAGCTCTACGCATTCGTGAACGGTTGAATCGGACAGTTTGATTTCTTTGTCTGTGTCGTTGGTAAAAATATCAGGATAAACATTATAAAAAGAAGTGAATTTCTCTTTAATATATTTTGCGGTAAGTTTTGCGGAGGCGCAGGGGTGAAATTCGACCTCTTCTTCAGAAGCCATTTTTGCCGTCTTGTCGCTGTCTAATTTCAAAAGAATGATATTGCACAGTTGGTCAAGTTGGTCTTCCCGGCGGGTTACGTTTCCGTCTCGAGCAACGATTTTGTCCAAGAGTTCATCGAAAGTGTCGTGCAGGCTTTTTGGGGTCGGAGTAATCAGATCATTGAATGTCACAATTTCGGTTTCTGGACTGATTTTCATTCCAGGGAACGGCAACTTGCTGATTGTTTTTTTCTTCGGAAGTGCCAAACCATCAGACGTCTTATAAACAAATATACCTTGTTGCGAGGGGTCGGGCGAATTCGACCAGATCCCCAGTTTTGCGAATGGTTCAAGCGAAAGATAGGTTTCCAGCTCTTGTAGTCCATTTTTTAAATCAGGTTGCTTGCATTCAACGATAAAGAGAAGATGACGGTAATTTCTGCAATTTTCCGGCGAATCGAAAACGGCGATGTCGACCGGGAATCCATCATAGGAATTCCCAAGTTCTCTTTTTGCAGCTTCAGAGGGGGTCTTGGGGACACGCCATTCGGATTTTCCAAAAACAATCTGGGCCAGGCTCCATCCCAAACCTACCAGTTTTTCAACAAGCGGGCCAACCACCTTTTGCTGTTCAGGCCCTTCCTTTAGTTGAGATGCAATTTTTTGGTCCATATTTATGCCTTTCATTTTTTCGTCAGCGAAGACAAGCAGCGGATGAAATCCTTTATTGGGATATCATCTGCAAGCGCACAGTCTACGTCGTAGCTGATGTTCGAAACGCCGTTCACGAATCCATTCGTAAGATGGGGGAGGTCATCGGACTTGAAAATTTTAATTTGCGAAATTGCGCGCTCTAACGAAAAGGCAGGGCCAGGCTTTTCTTCTGAAATATCGCACATGGCCTTTAACGCCCCCATTGCCAAGAGGTCGTCAGGGTCAGTGATTAAACTCATTATCTTTTCAAACAATGTAAAAAGCGAGGTTCCTTCTTGTGAGTATTCAAGGATTAAGGAGCCCACATAGACATTGATATCTTGTCGGAATAATTGATCGTGTTTAAAGGAATGGATCCGTGATGGCTCTGTTGTGCTTTTAATTTCGATTCGATTATGACCGTCGATTTCTATGTCGTGCTTCGAGTAAAAATAAGAGTGGTACTTTGTTAGGATCTCTTTGTATCCATTGTCGTAAACGTAAAGCAAGAATAATAATTCCCCGAATACGCCGATGTGCAATTTCTTTTTATCGGCTTCCGGAGTGACCCTAAATAACTGTTCTAGAGACGATATTAGTTTGGAAAGGTCAACATCAGATTGCGGGTACCTAATCTTTTTAAAAAGGTATTCGTAAGCTATTGCGAATTGTTCTTTTGAATATCCATCGTCTTTCAAACAGGAAATCACGTGAAAGCAGTAGGACTTCCCATCTTTGTTTATCGTACTATTTAGATGGTATTCGAGATTGTCAGTCTGGCCGGTTTGAAGCGTCGTCTTTTCTCGGCTGTTGCGAATCATTAAACAAGGCTTGCCATCTTCGCTTTTGAAGGGCAGAACCGGGGCCGTTTCGAATTCCTCTTGCGTAATGTCGCCAATGTAGCGGTAATTGTCAGTTATCATATGAATTGTCTCCTGTGACCATTTGGATTGTCGAAGCTGTAAACGGATTGTTGAACGAAATCAATGGGAAGGCCTCTGATTTTGGCACGGATTCGCTCAAGCGGATAAGGTGTATCTGAATGAATGGGGTGTTTTTGTATTCTTTTCCAGATATGTCGACGGGATATATGTCCCCAGTAAAAGCGGTTTTGTCGTTTCGTCCTTGAAGCAACCTTGATATGTTCATCATAGTGTCGTCTTGCGGCGAACGAACCTCGAAGGTCTCTGGCCTCATTACCATTACCAAAATTTTGTCTTCTCTATTTCCGTTTTTAACTAGGCTTAGCAAATTGGAGAAAACGTTGATGTCGAACTTGCTTTCGTCAGCGAATTTGATTTTTGAAAGAAAATCATCGAAAAGGGTCGAGTAGGGGAGATCTAATAGCAAATGGCGCTGCCTATGGTCTGGAGAATTGTCGAAATCGACGAGTTTTCCTTGGCTTTGATGCTTGGAAAGGAACGTATCGAAGACGATGCGGTTATTCCGCTTGTCTTCATCAGAGATGTCTATGCATTCGTCTGGCCGGTTTCCTGACGCGATGACCTTGAGCACCACGGTATTCGAGACCGTCCTTCGCGTTAGGATTAGGTCCTGGTTGTTTAACTGGAAGACTCGTTTAAGTTTCTTGATGTTGATCTGCGTGTTCAGGAATGCGTCCATCGTCGCCCACATATGGGTTTCGTGACTGACGATTGCTATGAATTTTTCCTGGATTTGTTGCGTCATATAGACTCGGCAAATATCGAAATAACTCTGTTTGTACCCGAACCAGCGGCAGCGCTGATACATCGTGTCGACCGCCGGCTCTTTCGAGTCCCTGTAAATATAGGACACTATCAACCGGTCAATCGTTAGCCCTCGGCCAAGCATATTGCCGCCGACCTTCACCTTATAAGGAAAGAGGGGCTTTTCGCCCTTTTTAGTTTCGTCGCCGTAGTCACCAGCCGTGTAATTGATGATTTGAATCTTGAATCCTTTTAGGACCTCGGGGACTGATTTGAGGATTTGCTCAAAAGAGACGGTCGGCGCGTTATTTTTAGTGCAGTAGTCGTTGAAGGCGTCTTTTAGACAGTCTACTGCGCTGTCCCATTCCATACTTCCTGGGTTAGCGAAGGCTGATTGGATGGCTTCCTCGAAATATTGTTTTATCCGCGCTGCCACAATGTCCTGAATGGCGTTGAATGATGACGGGTGGACGAGCATGGAAAACGGATCGGAGTCCCCCTGGCTGAGTTTCAGCGCGCATGAGAAAAGGAAGAACCAAAGCGCGTCTTTGAAAGTATCCGGGATCGATTCTTGGAAATCGTCGCTATCGCCGATAACGACAACATGGGGGTTGGTCGAGTCGTCAAAGAATTCAGTGCCACCGGTGTATCCATCACCTGGCTGGACGAGGACCAGCCTGTCCGGGGAAACAACGTCGAAGGTGGATACCAAAAGGTTCGCCTGTGGGGTCGCGGTCACGGTTAAAAAGGTGCAGCGAGTGAATTTAGTTATGATTTCGCCGATTTTATCATGCGTTTTCCCGCCGGTTTTCGTCTTGCTTTTCGGATTGCCTGGGGTAAACTCGTCCCCTTCATCGTCGACAATCAGAGCGGGTATATCTTGGTATTCTTCGGAGTACTTAGCGAGTTGACCGAGGTTTGTCTTCTTCGCGGGGTTTTTGAGGATAACAAGTATCAGCTTGAAGCCTTTTGCGATGAGGTCTCTTAAATCATCCTTGAAGCCTCGGGTGACATCGATGACTTTTACCTTGTCCTTGTTGTTCTGAAAGGCTTCTTCGACGCGGCCTAAGTTCTGTTTTTTCAGCCGGAGTTTTGTCCCTCCGAGGATGTAAGCGATGTCATAGCCGTTATCGAAAGCGAGCGCTATTGACCCAAGGAAGAAGGAGGTTTTGCCACTTTGCACTTTCCCCAAGCAAAGTATTCTGACTGGAACTTGAAGCAGCGATTTTTCGGAGCAGTGGGGGTCGCGGAAATACCCGATTGATTGGTAGGAGTTCGCAAGAATGTGATCGACTGTCCTCTCAGAGTCGTCTACAAGCATATTCTCTCGAAATTTCGATAGGAAAAATCCATTCAGAATCGGGCTTTTTATGTTCCCCGAATCTTGGCCTCCGATCGTTTCTGTGACTATGATTTTGGAATCAGTTGTCATTTTCGTCTTTCTCGGGGGTCGTCATGCTCCCGTTTAACGCTTTCAAAAGGAGCAGCGAGTTGCCCAATTTTAGTCCAGAGTCCTGAGCTTTCAGAATGGAGGCACCGATTGCCAAAGCAATCGCGTTCGACCCGACAACTGCGTTTTGAGTCGTGAAATTTTTGGCGATGTAGGAATTCTTGAAATTGATGTGGAGCATATAGCCGTCCTTGTAGTGGTCCATTGTTAGCCACTCATCGTCAGGGGACCCCTCCACGACATCGGCATAAAGCGGGACCTTTCTTCCCTCAACGTCGACAGTTAGTTTTTTGAACAGGCCATCATTTTCGACTGTCACGGAATTGCCAGGGATTTTTTCTGGTTCCGGAGCCGAAACTGGAGCCGATGTCGGCTCGTCCTTTGGCTTTGCCGAATCGGCTGGCTTCTCTGGAGTGGGCGCCGGCGATGAAGACTCACTCGACGGAACGGGCTGAACTGGCTGAACTGGCTGAACTGGCGAGGTGACGACGGGGTCTTTTCCCTTGGACTCATCTTTTTTCTTCTTCGTTTTCTCTGCTTCCACTCCCGGAAGATCGACGTTGTCGAAAGTTTTTTCTCTGATTTTATCGGCATTCTCTTCCTTTTTGAGGTCTTTTGAGGCCTTAATGATGGAGGAGAAACGTGGGTCTGCCATCAATTTTGCAATGAAAGCGTCCTCCGCTCCGTTGTCCGCCCAAACAAACTGGTCTTTATCGTATGAAAGAATACTGTGGTCCCCACTGAAAACGACCTCGCCTACAACTCGCGAGTTCTGGAAACTGTTTCCTTTTCCGAAAATCTTTTCTGGTCGGTATCCAAGCTGGATGCATCTTTTCGCTTGGACAAGGTTCAATCCGGTTCTGGACTGGTCGCCCTTCACCAAGATGCCAACCCACCCCGTGAACGAATATGTGACTCCGTTTGAATCGAACGCGCTTTCGAACTTTTCAAAGTACGTTCCCCCTTCCTTGTCGTTCTTCCTTAGTTCGGGCTTTTGATAATGGACTGGGATTCCGTTAACGGTGATAGTGAGAATACCGGGTTGAATATAATAGTGGTAGATAACGCCGAGTTTGTCTCTCAGATCCTTCTCTTTTTCGTCTGTACGTTTGGCTCGAAGGCTCGTGATCTCGATAACGGTGCCGTGTTCGTCCTCCATAATGTCGGAGATCTTCGCGGGAACGGTTTTTGGGTTTTCCTTCTCAAATGTTGGGACATCGATTTCCGCGTGCCGGTGTTTGCCGGCTCCATAGCAAGAACTATCGATGGCGTAGTGGTTTCCAAGATAGACGGCGGCGTATTTGAGCCCCATTCCGTAAACGGAAAGCCTATTTCCCTCCGCCGCTCTGGGATTGAAAGCCTTCAGTTTAAGCGCCCGGCCGAACTCTTCATCGGTCATTCCAAATGCGTTGTCCCTGATGATGATGTGTTTGTCGTCCCAAATGATACTGACGTTGCATTTGCCGCCATCAGTCATTTTTGACAGTTCCTTTTCGTGGTCTAGGAAATTCTGGAGGGAGTTGTCGATAAACTCCGCCATGACTCGTTCGAGTTTGTATGTCTGAGATTGGAAAATAGCGATGATACCTGATTCGACGGTGACATCGTATTCCTTAGTTGTTTCCATGGTTTTGCTCCCCCAATTTTTGATTCAAGAAATTGACGAATAGTGTGAATATCGACTGTATGACAACGACGTTTACGGCGTTCCCTAATTGCTTGTACGTTTCGTGCTCATCGTCTCCGAATTGGAAATCAGGCGGGAAGCTCTGGAGATTCGCTGCTTCTCTTGGAGTGATGTACCTCCGCAACGGCCCGTAAATCGGGCGATGGTCCATAGCCACCAGAGCCGGAGACTCGGTTGGGCGCTTTACGCGGATTCCACTGGTTCTGAACTGGATTATGCCTTCATAAACGGAATTCATGTCCGTTCCCGCCTGCCATTCGAACTTTCGGTCAGTGGGGGTAAAGTCTTTCCTAACGTGCCACTGTCTCAGCCAATCGCTGAGCTGTTCTTGATGGGCAATATAGAAGTTTCTATTCTTCATTATAATGTCCTGCTTCCACTGGGGGAGCTTTTTGATACTTTTTTTGCTTCCGAATTCATCGCTCCAAATAGGGAATCCGATTACCCATTCTTCTTTCGGGATCCTGTTCATAAAATCCTGCCAGCAGTCGAGGATGTGGGTCTCCCTATCGTCCAATGCGTATTTCTTTTTATCTTCATCGGAAAGATTTGTTTCTAGGATGCTTGAAAGATGGCTGTGCCCAGCTCTGATTCTCTTTATCTGAAGATCGATGGGGCCGTCGTAAATATCGTCTCGGACGGCGAGAATAATTGCACGGTTTCTGAGTTGGGGCACGCCAAAGTCCTTTGGGGCTGCGACGATGGGCTTTTCTATAACGTTATACCCCGCCCCCTCGATTTCATGATGAATCGTTTTCCACGTTTCCCCTTTGTCGTGGTGTAGAAGATTTTGGACGTTCTCTAAAATTAGGATTCTTGGGCGTTGTTCTTTCGGGTATTCTTCAATTATTCTCACGATTTCGCGGAACAAAGTGCCTCTTGAGTCCTTAAATCCTGCCTGATTTCCGCCTTTTGAAAAAGTCTGGCATGGAAACCCTCCGCAGACGACGTCCGGCGCTGGATAGCCCAGTTGAAGCGGGTCCACCTGTCGGATGTCGCCAAGCGGTCGCTGATGAAAGTAATGCTCGTAAATGTTGGCTGCGGCGTCGTTGATTTCGGATGCGTACAGGCACTGAGCCTGGCCGTTTGAAAATCCATTCATGGCATGACGAAATCCGCCGATACCAGCGAAAAGATCGATGTATGTGTAGTTGTTGTTAAGTATTGGCATTTTAGATGCAGTTAACTTCGATAAATTTATCTAATGCTTCTGCGAACCTTTCTGTTGTGGCTACGTATACGGGCGTATCTGAATAAGAGGAGATGGATAAGCCGCTTTCGGACGCTTTAAGTAGATCATTGGCGGAAACGTAGCAGGACCTGTTCGTCTTGTGGCCGACGAAATAGAATGCGTTCCAAATGGCAAAGACTTTCTTTTCGTCTATTTCGCACACTCCCAGCAAGACCGTCACCTCGCCGTCTTTGTTTTGAGGGAGGAGGCCAACGTCGAGCGCCGCGACCTGGCGCCTCATGACAGATGGGTCGTAGGGGAGACAGGCGTTGCTGATATTTCGAATATTAACGTGGATGCTGAACGGCTTTCCATTCCGTTTCACGGTCAAGTCGGCGAATCCTTTGACCGAGCCTTCCTCGTTGCAAAGGGAAATCAGATAGCCATTTTTGATTAGGAGTTCTTCGAAGCAAAGAAGCAGGGCGTCTCTTTCCAGTTTGGGGTCGTAGATTTTTTGGTAGTCTTCCATGTATTCCTCCATTTTGTCAGCCATCGCACTTAACGAAGCCGGCTATTCGTCACGGACTTTTTTCCAATAGTCCGATTCGTCGAGGGCCTTTCTGAGCAGTGGCTTGTATGTCGCGATGTATTCTTCGACTATGTCGTCAAACCGTTTGTCGAGGCTTTGGGCGGTATTTTTGATTTGCCTTAATTTGTCGACTTTTTCGGCAAATTGGAGGACAACCTGCTTCGGGAAGCCCGTTATGAATCCGAGGTCGGCGTCTTCGTCAAAGACATCTTTGTAGTCGGGCTCGCCCTTCGGAAACACGACCTTGAGTTTAATCAACCCGGCAACGGATCGAAGAATCTCTTCCTCGACGTCCTTCTCCGCCGGCTTCAAAGGCTCTGTCCCCTCTTTTCCGAGAACGATGTAATCCAAAGAGCAACTTAGCATCGGAACGATCTGCATGAGAGAGGAGACGGACGGTATTCTCTTGTTGCTTTCGATGTTGCTTATTGTCGGGATGGAAACTCCGGTTTTTTCTGCTAACTGGGCCTGAGTAAAATGGAGTTCCTGTCTCCTGCTGGCGATTCGCCAACCTATCGAGTTCTTATCATCTTTTCCCATAGGGACCCCCTCAAGAAAATAAAGCTTACGTTATTATTGTAGTCGTTAACATTGTTAAAGAGAACATTAGCTTTTTGAACACAAAGGCTAGTCGCTTTCCTCTCTTTTAAGAAAATTAAAACATGAGATTGTTAAAACCATCGGCGATTGCTAGATAAACCGCTTGGCTTTATCTTTTCCTCAGTCGATGGAAAGGAGAAGGCATGACGGCCATTAGAAACAAGAACAATAAGAAAATATGCATGGTAGACCCCTCAAAAAAGATCGTTGAGATCCTGTTCAAGGGGAGCCTCACCACGATTCAGTTCTGCAACGACGGCAGAGTCCTCGTGAAGAACGTTTAGTCACATTCCTTAGACCTGCATAGACGGGCATGGATACGGCGTTACGCCGCCAGCCCGTCTTTTTTTCGCCTTNCGCCGGCTGGCTTTGTCGAAGTGAAAAGGCCGTCCGCAAGGAGAAAAGCAGGATGGGAAGAAAAAAGAAATATGCAAAGCTGAGNCTTGGGAAAAAGAACTACGTCCAAATCGAAGCGGGAAAAGACGGTGGGGAAACTGTCAAAAAACTCAACACGGAGCAGCGAAAGTTCCGAAGGAAAAACTGCCTGACCTCACTCGACTCCCTCAAAACGGAAAANGGCTTCGANCCGACGGAAGAACTAGACGATGTCGGCTACAAAGAAAGGGCCCGATTGGAGAGAATCGCNGCTTTGGCNGTAAAGGTCATTCGCTATCTGCCTAAGCGCGAGCGATCCATCGCCAGAGCCCTTTTCGTCAAAGGAATGACCCAAGCGGACTATGCCCGAAAGCACGGGCTCAAAAGACAGGACGTTTCCGCTGAGGCGAAATTAGCAGCGAAAAATATCAGGAAATTTTTGGGATATTCGTTGAAAAGGCATCGAAAAACCGACGCAGGAAAAAAATAATTTTTGCTTAATTTTACTCGATGGGAACTTGTCTTTATGAAAAACAACATTTCAAGCACATTGTGACAAAATCAGCTTTTTGTCCATTACACAGTGAGGGAGGTCCAGTCGGAACAACGGTACACAGTGAGCGAAGCATACGAGACGTGTTGTCTCATCACTACAAAGATGCCAACCGCCCTGCGCCCAGCTCCGACGCCCCCTCCCAAAGAGGAACGAAAAATGTCATTCAAACGAAGAAAAGAAATGGATCTGAACTCATTCCGCGAGACCACAGTCCGCACCTACGACGAAGACCTCGTGCAAGGGATGTACGCCCTCTCAAAGGGCTTCTCAGGAACGAAAAGCGACTTCTACAACGAGATCCTCAAGGCAGGCGTCAAAACGCTATCCGGAAGCCGTGAGGGCCAAAACGACGCCCCCGAAGCGGGCCGGCCGTTCGGGGACGCCCTTAAAAAGCGGCTCGACGAAATCCAGAAAACGCAGCTCGACTCATTCACGGTCCTGTCGGCGAAGATCGACGAACTCGGCGAGAAGGCCAAGGAGAACATCGCCATCGGAAGCTGTGTTTACCACGTCGTCCTCTGCATAGCCTCCGGGGACAAAGTGACGCTCGCCGTCGTCGAGAAAGGCCTCTTCGACTCAGAACCCGAGCGCTTCCGGAAGAAGAAATGAGCGCCAGCCCGAACGTGGTGGTCCTCACGGCCTTCTACCGAGCGGGCGGCAAGGGGCGGCCCTTCTACTCCAGCGCCTCGGGCGTCGGAGGGAACGATTATCTCCATTACGTTGATTCAGCGAAAGGCGTCATGGTCACCCCGGACTACCTGGCCTACGCCGGAAACGCCGAGAAGTCGAGCGGCGCGTTCGACGAATCCGGCCTCCTGGACGAGAAGGGGAAGCAGGAACTCCGGGCCAAACTGCGCTCCACAGGATCGACCATCTGGGACTTCGTCATCAGCTTCGAAGGCGGGTTCGGGATGGAGAAGATGCATTCCTGGGAGGACGCGAGGGAACTCGTCGCGAAGGAGCTCCCAGGCCTGCTCAAGGAAAACCGGCTCTCCTACAAGAACGTCACGTGGTACGCCGGGCTGCACACCAACACCGACAACCGTCACATTCACCTCTCGTTCTTCGAGAACTCCCCGGGCCATTACGTCGCCAACGAGAAGGAGCCGAAGTGGCATTACGGCTACCTCAGCAAACTCTCGCTCACGAACTTCCGGGTCCACCTCGAGCAGAGGCTGACCTCCAAGGAATACGACCTGTCGAGTTACCGGAGGCGCCTGATGGACAACTGCGACGACTCGCTCAACAAGCTGAGCGACTACGAGCGGCATCAGGCGAAACTGCGAAAGAAACTCTCCGAACTGGAGGAGATGATCCCCCGGGAGGGCGACTACGCCAGCAAGTCGATGGACGCCACCCGGGGGCAGATCGATTCGATCGTGACCCTGCTCATCCAGGGGAACCCGGAGATGATGGCCGAATTCACCAAACTGCTCAGCCGCCTCGCCAAATCCGACGAGGCGACGCGGGGCATCTGCGAGAGGGACAAGGCGGACCCCGCGCCCTACCTTCTGGCGGACAAGTTCCAGAAGGATTTCTACCGCCGGATGGGGAACAAGGTGATCGAGTACGTCCGCGAGGCCAAGAAAGCGGACGTGAAATGCGGCAAGGCGGTCGCCAAAGAGCGAAAAGCGCGATGGCGCGAGAAAGCGATAAAGGACTCGCTGATCCATCACACGGCGTCGCTCGAGAAGAGATGCGACGAAGAGGCGATCGACTGCCTCGAGGACTTCGAGAGAAGGCTCAAGAAAGCCGAGCACGACCGATTGGTCGAGGAAGGAGAGATCGAACCCGACAAATGAAAAACGACAAGCGAAAGAAAACAACCAAATGGCTGTGCCTCGGGACGGGCCTCTTCTGGCTCTGCTACCTCGCGGGCTTCGGCCTGACGTGCGCCCTCAGGAAGCGGTTCGACATCCGGTACCTCGCCTCGGGCGAGTGCGTCGGGATCGCCGCCCTCCTGATCGGCGTCGGCCTGCTCCTCGGGTTCCTGTACTACCGGAAGCACTACTGGCTCATCAACTCCAAAAACATCATGAAGGGAAAACCGAGCGACCTCCACTTCGGGGCGAACCTCGAGCAGTCCCGCTTCATGAGCGAGGAGGAGATCCAAAAGGCGTTCACGACCGTCGCGTTCGAAGACCTCAAGGAAAGCGACGCCATCGGATCGCCGATCCGGGCAGCGCGCGAGGACGGGACGCTCCAAGTCACGTTCGCCAAGCCGGCCCACTCGATGGTCATCGGGACCACCGGGTCGGGCAAGACCACGACCTACGTGTCGCCGACCATCCAGATCCTGTGCGAGACGAAGACGAAGCCGTCGATGCTCATCAGCGACCCCAAAGGCGAGCTCTACTCCGCCCACGGAAAGCACCTAGCCGACGAGGGCTACGAGGTTAAGGTCCTCGACCTGCGGAGGCCGTACCAGTCGGTGCGGTGGAACCCGCTCGAGAGGTCCTACGAGCGCTACCAGAAGGCGCTCCACCTCGAAGACGAAGCCGTGGCTGACGAAGAAAGGGGCGCGTGGGTTTTCGAGGGGAACGACTACTTCGACAAAGAGAAGCTCGACGCCGCGATCCAGGTCAGGCGGCAGGAGCTGAACGACCTCGTGTACGAGGACCTCAACGACATCGCGACTGCCCTCTGCCCGGTCGAGAACAAGACCGAGCCGATGTGGGAGAGCGGGGCGAAGAACCTCGTCCTCGCCATCATGCTCGCGATGCTCGAGGACTCCGCGAACCCGGAGACCGGCATGTGCAAGGAAAAATACAACTTCTTCTCGCTCATGAAAATCGCCACCTCGACCGACGACGACTGCGCGGAGCTCATCGCCTACTTCAAGAACAGGTCGCCCCTAAGCAAGGCGGTCTCGCTCAGCAAGCAGGTCCTGGCCTCCAGCGACAAGACGAGGGGCTCCTACCTCTCGTCCACGTTCGACAAGATCTCCATCTTCGCCGACCAGTCGCTCTGCGCCCTTACCTCGGGCAACGAGATCGAGTTCGGGTCGATGGGCGAGCGCCCGATCGCGCTGTTCCTGCAGATCCCCGACGAGAAGGAGACGCGCCACACGCTGGCGAGCCTCGCGATCCTCCAGGCCTACAAGGAGCTCGTCGAGAAGGCAAACGAATACCCGAACCTGACCCTGCCCAAGCCCGTCTACTTCATCCTCGACGAGTTCGGGAACCTCCCGAAGATCCACAAGATGGAGCAGATGGTGACCGTGGGCCGGAGCCGGAACATCTGGCTCGACCTCGTGGTCCAGAGCTACTCGCAGCTCGCGAAGGTCTACGACGAGAAGGCCGCCGACATCATCAAGAGCAACTGCAACATCCAGGTCTTCATCGGGACGACCGACCTGAAGACCATCGAGGACTTCTCGAAGCGGTGCGGGAACTACACCGTCGTCGAGCGGTCCGTCGGCTTCAACTCGGTGAAGGGCGAGGACGTCACGTCCAACCAGTCCGCCAAGGAGAGGCCGCTCATCTACCCGAGCGAGCTCCAACTGCTCAACAGGCCTGGCGACATGGGGCACGCCATCGTGACCGTGTTCGGCTACAACCCGATCAGCAGTTACTTCGAGCCGTGCTTCAAGACCCCGGAATACTCGATGGGGCAGGGGACGGACAAGCCCCCGGAAGGAAGGTACTTCGACGAGGCAAAGGCGTTCTACGACCTCCGAAAAAGGAACCAGCTCAGCGCGCCGGCGACATCCGAGGAACCGCAGCGGGAATCGCTCCGGAGAAGGATGGTCGTCGCCCAGATCTCCGAGATAGCGAAGGAAGGCTGCGAAGGCATCCTCGCGCCAGAGGACTGGGCCGACCTGGAGGGCGCGATCGAAACCCTCAGCCTCGGCGTCGCGATACCGATCCTGAACAAGGCCCTGGACTCCGCCACGGACCAGAAGAAAGACGAACAGGCGGAGCAAATCAAAGACGCGATAAAGCGCCTGTCGGACTACGTGTCCGAGAGATAAGGAGAAAAACAACATGAAGAAAATCAGCAAGTCGAAACTATTGGCCGTCCTGGCCATCCCAATGATGGTCCTCGGCGCATCCGCATGCGCGGCGCCGAAGGACTCCTTTTCCGCTATTTCGAAAAGGGGATTGGCGACCGGCCCCGCTGTCGTAATCGTCGACGGCGGCGGTGGCGGCGGATCCTCGGCGATCAACTACACGAGCACGGGCTACCCTTCCTTCTACGGAACCGAGACCCATTCCTGCAAGAAGGTGATGGCCTTCGGAACGACCGGGTCGGACACGAGCATCACCGTCAGCCACGACACCGGCGTCAAGATCTACGGGTCAAGCACGCCCACCAACGTGGGCTCCACCAACTCAATCAAACTCGACTGCCAAGCCCCGTTCATCGATTTCAGCGCGGTCGACAGCACCAGGCCGTCCGACGTCGCCTCAGACGACATCCAAATCGGCACCACGTATCTTTTCGAGGTCTACCGGGGGTCGTACCGCGTCTTCTACGCGACGATCACCAAGGCCAGCTCGAACGGCAGCTACGTCACGACCTACGACCGCAACGGCGCGACCGAAAGCGTAACCGCCTCGTCGGATTCGACGATCGACCCGAGAAAGCTCGGGAAGGTCGCCAGCGGCCTCTACTCCGGCTCATACACCATCAAACAGACGATGGGGTACGTTTGGGCCCATTACACGAACGCCGAAAAGACCGCCTTCATCGAATACGAGGTCACCGCGACCGTGTCAGGCNGCCTCTTGGTCGACTACACCGCGCCGACCGTCTCGGGGGCTGGATACTCCACCGGGAAAGCGGTGGCGGACGGCGCCTACGTCAGCGAGGCCGTCAAGGTCACCGCGTCGGACGCCAACCTCGCCGGGATCTACTACCAATACCCGACGTACTCATCCTATTCGTTCAGCAACTCGGCGACCTGCCTCAGCGGATCCGCCCAGGGATGGTACCGGTTCTACGCCCAGGACTCCGTCGGCAACAAATCCGGCGTCCTCAGCTTCTTCTACGACTCCGTGAAGCCGACGACCGGCGTCTACTCCGCCGGATCGGCNGTGGCCTCCGGCAGCTACATCTCAAGCCCGTTCAGCTACTCCGCCTCCGACGACGGCTCCGGCATCGCGCAGATCTACTGCAAGACGCCCGTGAGCGGCTCCTACCAGGCCTACGCATCCGGCACCATCGTGCCCAGCAACGCGGGCGACGGCTGGTACTACTTCTACGCCGTCGACAAAGCCGGCAACACCTCCGCGACGTCATCGGTATTCCTCGAGACCGCCAACCCGGTCGTCAAGGTCTACCGCAACGGCAAAGAGGTCTACGCCAAGGCCGCCTCGTCCTCCGGGACGCTCGACGGCGGGCTCTACTTCAACGAGGGCGACACCATCAAGGTCACCTGCGACACCCCGAGCGGGAAGGTGTCTAGCAACATGGCGCTCGGGACCGACATCGCCCTCTCGGCGACGGCCTACCCGAACGACTCCTACTCCGTGTCGCTGACCAGCGCCACAGGGATCGCGATGAGCGTCCCGTTCCGCATCGTCCGGAGCAGACCGTCCATCTCGATCAACGGCGCCTCCTACCAAAGCGGGGCGACCCTCTACTTCAGCGCGGACGAGACGGCCGAATTCGTCATCGACAAGGCTATTTCTGACGTCAAAGACACCGGGGCGACCATCGCCGCGTCCGGCAGCAAGACGTCCAGCGCCGAAATCAAGTACGCCGACGCCATGAGCGCGGCGCTGACGACCGAGGCCGGGACGACCACCTCCTACGCCATCGCCCTCAGCGACGTGGCCGGGAACCAATCGTCCTTCACCGTCGTGATCGACAAGGAGCCCGCAACGGCCCAATGGAAGTCCGGCGAGCGCATCCTCCCCGACGGCGGATGGTCAAACGAGCCCGCCCGGCTCGAGTTCGGCGAAGCGGGCGCGAAGGCCACCATCTCCAAGGACGGCGGCGAATACGTCGCCTACGAAAGCGGGACCGAGATCAGCGCCGACGGGACCTACAGAGCGGTCATCGTCGACCTCGCCGGGAACAAGAGCGAGTTCTCGCTCCACATCGACACCGTGGCCCCGACCGGCAGGATCTACGCCGGCTACGCGGAGGCCCAAAGCGGCGTCGTCACGAACAAAGCCGTCTACTTCACCTGGGACGGCGACGACGCGACCTGCCTCTGCAACGGGAGCGCCTACCAGAAGAACACCGTCATCACGCAGGAGGGCGAATACCGATTCACCCTCACCGACCTGGCGGGCAACCAAACCGAATACACCATCGCGGTCGACACGACCGCCCCGAGCGCCGACGAAAGCGCCCTCAAAGGCGACAAATCGCTGACCGTATCGCGGTGGTACTCGGCCGAATACGGATCGGAGAAGGAATCCTTCCCCGACAAGAAAGAGGCGTCCGACTGGGCCTTCTCCAAGGAATTCGCGGCCGAGGTCACGATCCTCACCCTAAACAGCGTTAGCGACTTCGACCAGAAGCACCTCGTCGCCGACAACGGCGACCCTGAAGACCACTCGGACGAGGTCAGAACCGGGACCTACTGGCTCTACAAATCCGAGGCCAACCCGGACACCGAGCTCTACTACTTCGACGAAAGCCTCCTGAGGGAAGCGGTGGCCCACTACGCGGACAAGCACGTCAGCGGGCCGTACTACCTCGACAGCGGGGCGGCCTCCGATCACGGCGCGGAGAGCGCCGACATGTTCGACAACGAGTTCACGTCCGACGGGGTCACGGCCCCGGCGGCGAACCACTTCAAGCTGACCGGCTCCGACGCCGCGAGCGTCTGGGCGGTGGACGAAGCCGGCAAGGCGACGAGCCTCGAGCTCGGCAAGGAACTCGGGGAGCAGCTGGCCGCATCCGGTGCCTACGAGATCCACGAGACGGACGCCGCCGGCAACGAGTCGTCGTTCGAGGCCGTCATCGACCACGACGCCCCGACCATCTCGGTCGAGGCACAGGTCTTCGGGGACGAGTCGGCGAAGAAGCTGACCGTCACCAAGGACTCGCTCGCCTCGGTCAAAGCCTATTACTACAAATCATTCGCGCTGTCCGCCATCGCCGACGCCGACCCCTGGGCCCTCGTCTCCGTGAGCAAGGACGGCGAGACCAAGAGATACACGAAGGGCGACGCCCTCCCGACCCTGGCCACCGGCGGCAAGTACGACATCGCCGCCTACGACCGGCTCGGAAACGTGACCTCCTTCACCGTCTACATCGTCGGTAACCCGGCGGCGGTCGCGTTCACCAACAACGCCGACGACACCGCCTTCGACGTGGACATCACCCTCGAGCAGAGCTTCGACACGCTCGTCTCCCTCGAGATCACCCGCAACGGCCAGAAGCTGAGCGGCGTCTCGACCGACACGCTGCACTACGAGTTCAGCAAGGGCGGCCACTACGTCGTGTCCATGAAGGACAACTTCGGCCGGACCATCACGAAGGAATACGACTTCGCGAAGGCGCTGCCCGAAGGAACCCTCGCCGGCGTGGCGGACGGCGGCAAGACCGCCGGCGACGTCGGCTTCACGTTCGACCAGACCAAGTTCTACGCGGAACTCCGGAAAGACGGAGCCCTCGTCGGGACCTACACGGGCGGNGCAATCCAGATCCCGGCATCCGAGGAATCCTCGGGGGCCTACGAGATCAAGCTCGTCCGGACCGGCGACGACGAGAACTTCCGGACCTACTCCTTCGCCATCGACAGAACCGCCCCGGACGCGACCCTCACAGGGGCCGCCAACGGCGGGACGACCAACGGCGACGTCTCGATCGGATGGACCTCGCCCGACGTGGCGTCGGCCACCGTCTCGGTAAACGGCGGCGAGCCGGAAGCGGCCACCAACGGGGAAACCTTCTCCAAGGAAGGCACCTACGAGGTGACCGTCACCGACGACATGGGCAACAAAACGGTCCTGTCGTTCACCATCGACAAGACGGTCGATTACTCCGCAAAAGCGTCCGACGGCACCGACATGAGCGCCGGAGGAACCACCTCGGGCTGGGTCACCGTGACCGCCGGCGAGCCGGTCGAGATCTCCGTCACCAAAGACGGGAACGCCATCGGCTACTCCCTCGGCGACAAGCTCACCGAGGAAGGCGCCTACGTCATCCGAGTCACCGACGCCTGCGGGAACGTCAAATCGTTCACCGTGACCATCGACAAATCCGTCGACTTCTCGATGGACTGCGGCGACGGGTCCATCTCCAACGGGGACGTGACCATCAACGCCGGCGAGAAGGTCACCGCGACGGCGACGAAGGACGGAGAGCCGTTCGACTACAAGCCGGGCGACGCCATCTCCGGCGAGGGGCTCTACTCCGTCACCCTGACGGACCAGTGGGGCAACTCCAAGACCGTGACGTTCCGCATCGTCAGCTCCGCCAAGACGGCGATCGACTACCAGCTCGGAGACGGGGTGGGAATCATCTCCGCCACCAAGGACGGCCAGCCGTTCGACATCAGCGGGAACCGGATCNTCCTCACCGAGGACGGGACCTACAAGTTCGTCGTCTCCGACAACGGCGAGCAGTTCGAGTTCTCGCTCACCCTCGACACGACCGCCCCGGAGGTCACCCTCAACGGCGTCTCCGACGGCGGGTCGGCGGACGGGGCCGTGACCATCACCGGCATGACCGAGGAGGGGAGCGTCCAGGTCTACAAGGACGGGACCCTCATCGACTACAAGCTCGGCGACGAGCTGAAGGACTACGGGAGCTACAGGGTCGTCGTCACCGACGCCCTCGGCAACGCCCGGACCTACACCTTCACCCTGGCATTCCGGATGAACGGCTGGGCGATCGCCCTGATCGCGGTCGGAGTCCTCTCCGCCGCAGGGGTCGCGGTCGCCATCGTCCGGAGCAAGAAGAAGGCGTTCAAGAAGTGAATCCCGATGCGCTCACAACGGGCCCCGTCAGAGGGGGTCCGCGAGAGCCGGAAGGACCTAAAAAGTGAAACAGGATAAGCATGTGGTGCACTCTGCCCCAGTTCCACATGCGCTCAAGCGGTGGGATACCCACCCGACGCTTACGAAATCTGAGGCGAAAGAAATCAAAAGGAGGCTAACACAATGACAGTGCTTAGCGACGTGAATTTGTACCCGGTGATCGAGCCGGTGCTCGAGATCCTGGACGCGATACTCTGGCCGGCCATCGCCGTGACGGTGGGGGTCGGCTCGATCTACTGCATCTTCCTTGGCGTGAAGATCGCCAAGTCGGACGAGCAGAACAGCCGCGAGAAGGCGAAGAAGGACCTGGTGGGGGCCGTCGTCGGCTTCCTCGTCATCTTCGTCCTCATCCTCGCGCTGAAGATCGCGGTGCCGATTCTGGAGAACTGGGTCAAGGCCCAGATGTGACGGGGACGACCGGAAAGGAGGGAGCGAAACATGCTTCTGGAAGACTTAGTTAACGCCATCAAGGACCTGTTCTTCACGCTCCTCTACCTGACGTTCGCGCTGACCTGCAAGCTCATCGATTTCCTGAAGGACGTGTTCTACATGCTCTCCGGGATCTCGCCCGTCGAGATAGACGGGGAGAAGAGCGACCTGCTGACGAGCCTCATGAAGTCCTCGGTCATCAACCGGGTGTTCCTCACGGTGTTCGTCATCGGGGCGGTNCTGCTCGTGACGTTCACCATCGTCGCGATCATCAAGAGCGCGGCCGAGGAGAAGAAGAACGTCTTCACCGTCCTCAAGAAGACGGGGGAGGCGGTGGTGACCGCGCTCATCGTGCCGTTCTGCGTGCTGGCCGGGATCCTCCTGACCAACGCCGTGATGGGCTCGATGGACTCGGCGATGAACGCCTACTCCAGCGGGCGGACGACGATCGGCGGGCAGCTTCTCGTGACGATCGGGGCCGACTGCTACACGGGCTCGGGGGACAAATCCGCCGTCATGGCGGCCTTCGTCTCCGGCCAGTACGACTACCTCGACATCGACCTCGTCAAGGCGAACTTCGACATCCAGAAGATGAACTGGCTGCTCGGGCTCCTCGGGAGCCTCGCCATGCTCATCAGCTTCCTGCTCAGCGCGGTCACGTTCGTCCAGAGGATCTTCGACATCGTCCTGCTCTACATCGTCTCGCCGATCTCGGTGAGCACGATACCGCTCGACGACGGNAACCGGTTCAAGGTCTGGAAGGACATGATGGTCAGCAAAATCCTCAGCGCCTACGGGATCATCCTCTCGATGAACCTGTTCTTCCTCATCATGCCCCAGGTCTACCGGATCCGGTTCTTCGAGGGCGACTTCCAGAACGGGGTCGTGAACGTGCTCTTCCTCATCGGCGGGGCGTTCGCGACGGCCAAGGCGAGCAGGACCATATCCCAGCTCTGCGGGGCCCAGCAGTCCGGGGGCGAGCTCATGAGCACGCTCTACAGCATCCGGAGCGGGTTCGCGATGACCCACACGGCCGCAGCAGTGATCGGCGGAGCGGTCGGAGGGCTGGTCGGCGGGAACGCCTACAAAGCGGCCCTCAAATCCGGCAAGAGCAAATCCGAAGCCATGAAAGGCGTCGGGAAGAAAGACATCAACCAGACCGCCAAAGACCCGTCCAAGGCGGTCAAGCCGAGAGACAGGTTCTGGGGAGCCGGCGCCCGCCTAGCGACCATGCCGGTCGGGATGGCCCACGACCTCGCGAGCGGCGGCCTAATCACGATGGGCAAGAACTTCATGCCGCGGCTCAAGAACGTCGTCGCGGGCGGCGGATACGCCAACCACGCCGAGGTGAACAAGCCGAAGAAGCCCGAGAAGCCCGACGAAAGCCCGGCTGCGGGGGAGGCCAAGAAGGAAGACGCGAAGGTGCCCGAAGCCGAGGCCCCGAAGAAAGAAACGAGCCCGGAGGCGAAAGCGCCGACGAGCAAGCCCGAAAAGAAACTCGACAAGAAGCCGGACATCCCGCCCCCGCCGCCCAAAGGCGACGACGGGAAGAAATAAGGAGACAAAGAAATGAGAACCATACCGAAGACATCCAAGGTGAAGCTCACGTTCTGGAAGGACGTGACGATCGCCGACGCGGCGGTGGGGCTGACGGCGCTAGCCGCCATCGCCATCACGTGCTCGAGCAACTTCTCCTGGAGATTCTACCTGGCCGCAGCCGAGATCGCCGCCTCGGCCTGCCTCTTCATCCCAGCCGGGAACGAGAGGCTCTACGTCCGGTTCGCCCACCTGTTCCGATTCCTCTTCAGGAAGAAGACCTACAAAGGGGGCGAATGCGAGACCATCTGCCCCTACAAAGCGATCAGCGAAAATGCCATCGAGAATCGCGACGGGTCCCTCACCGGGGCGATCGAGGTCGACCCAATCGACTTCCAGATGCTCACCGACGAGGGGCAGGACGCCGCCATCGAGGGACCGATGAGCCGGATCCTCAACTCCGCCGACGAGGGCGAGACCGTCTTCCTCGAGAAGGTCGACAGGCCGCTCGTGCTGGATGGCGAGATGAAGGCGGAGACCGAAAGAATCGCGACGCTGGCCGACCTCAAGCGGGACGGCCTGCTCAGCCAGGACGAGCACTACGCCCGCTGCGACATCACCCAAAGCCGGATGAACGCCATCGACGGGATGAACGACGGAAGCGAGAAGGCGCCGCGCTACTACATCGCGATCGCCGGGACGAGCAAAGCCTCCATCGACGAGAAACTGTCGTCCGCGACCACGCTCCTCGGGATGTCCGGCATCACCGCGAAAAGGCTCGGGGGCAAGGAACTCGCGGCCCTCATCCGCTACGGGAACGGCGAGGAGTTCGACGAGAGGGGAGTGTCCGAGAAAGACGCGCTCACGCCGCCGAGCGCCAGATTCGGCCTGACCGGGGCCAAGCAATGCGGGAAGCAGCTCTGCCACTTCGCCGTCTACGGCTACCCGACGAGGGTTCCGAACGGCTGGGCGGGAAGGCTCTTCTCCATCCCCAACACGAAGGCCGTGCTCAGGGCGTCGCCGGTCCCGAAGGACAAGGCGATGCGCCGGCTCGACAACGCCATCCTCGAGCTCCAGACGAAGCAGGGGACGGGCAAGACCAGCGAGCAGATGGACCGCTCGACCCACGAGGACACGCTCGAAAGCCTGCTCGCCGGGATCCAGGAGGGCGGCGACACGCTCTTCGACGCCACGCTTCTCATCACCTCCTACGACGAGCCCGGCAAAGCCGACTCCAAGAAAGCCGTGAGGACCGCGCTCCGCGAGATGGGGCTGCAGTTCACCGAGATGCCCGGAAGGCAGGAGGACGCCTACATATCGTCGTTCCTGTCGTCCACGGAAAGAACCCGCGTCACCAACGGGATCCCGACCGGGGCGCTGGCCGCCTCGTTCCCGTTCGACTCGGACAGGATCTGCGAGGAAAACGGCCTCTACATGGGCGAGTCGGCCGAGCCGGCGTTCATCGACTTCTGGAAACGCGGGGGCGACCGGATCAACTCGAACACCGTAATCATCGGCCAGTCCGGGAGCGGCAAGAGCTACGCGACGAAGACCCTACTGGCCGGGCTGGCGAGCTCGGGCGTCAGGGTGTTCGTCCTCGACCCGGAGGACGAGTACGGGGCCCTCGCCAAAAGCCTGGGCGGCCAAAGCATCGACGTCGCAACCGGCGCGAGGGGGCGGATCAACCCGTTCCAGATCGTCGGGACGATGGGCGAGGAAGGGGCCTTCTACACGCACCTCCAGTTCCTCGAGGGCTTCTACCGCCTGATCCTCCAGGGNATCAGCCCGGACGCGCTCGAGCTCCTCAACCGCCTCACNGGGGCGATGTACCAGCAGAAGGGCATCGGCCCGGAGACGAAGGCCGGGACGCTCAAGGATGCCGACTACCCGACGTTCGACGATCTGTTCGCCCTCATCGAGAAAAGGCTGTCCGAGAGCGCGGAGGANTACGAGAGGTCGCTCCTCCGGACGCTCGAGAACTACGTCTCTAGGTTCGCCAAAGGGGGCCGCGACAGCGACCTCTGGGACGGGCCGACGACGCTCAGGCCGAAGGGGGCGTTCGTCGCCTTCGACTTCCAGAGNCTCTTCGAGAGCAAGAACGACGTCACGGCCAACGCCCAGATGTCGCTCATCCTCAGGTGGCTNGAGAACGAGGTCACCGAGAACAGGGCCAGAAACGAGCGCGACAAGACCGACCGTAAGGTGGCCATCGCCATCGACGAGGCGCACCTGTTCATCGACGAGAAGCGGAGCGTGGCCCTGGACTTCATGTACCAGATGGCCAAGCGGATCCGCAAGTACGACGGGATGCTCATCGTCGTCACCCAGAACGTCAAGGACTTCGCGGGCAGCCCGGAGATCGCCCGGAAGACCACGGCTCTCATCAACGTGAGCCAATACTCGCTGATATTCAACCTCAGCCCCAGCGACATGAGCGACCTCAGGAAGCTCTACGAGGGGGCGGGCGGTATCAACGAGCGCGAATGCTACTCCATCACGCACAGCCCCAGGGGCCGCGCATTCCTGATCCTCTCCCCGAACAAGAGGGCAGGGCTATGGGTCGGCGCAACGGAGCTGACCGAAAAAGCGTTCGGCAAGGAGAACTAACCAATGGAAGAAACCAAGGAAAAAGAGAAGTACGGCGACAAGCCCCACGAGGCGAAGCCGTACACGAAGGAAGAGGTCGACCTCATCCTCAAGCAGGTCGACGAGAAGCTGCAGGAGTTCCTCAAGGAGGGCAAGTACAAAGACGTCCTCCTCATGATGGGGAACCTCGGGCGCTACTCACTCATCAACCAGATCTACGTCCTGCTCCAGAAGCCGGACGCCACGACGGTGAACGGCATGAGGCAGTGGAACTGGCTCGGCCGGAGCGTCGTCCCCGGCCAGAGGGCCATCAAGATCTTCGCCCCGATCCGCGAGACCGTGACGAAGGACGAGCTCGACGAGAACGGGAAGCCGGTCATCGCCGCCGACGGGAAGCCGGTCAAGGAGGCCCACGAGGTCGTGAGGGGGTTCAAGCCCTCCTACGTCTTCGACATCAGCCAGACCCAAGGCAAGGACCCGCAGGCGTTCAAGTTCGACGAGAAGAAGACCGTCGAGAGCAAGAAGACCATCCTCGAAGGCCTCGCCGAGGTCGCGAAGGAGGCGGGATACACCATCTCCCACGCGAGCAAGGAGGAGCTGGGCGAGGGCGTCTACGGGCTCTGCAACACCAAGAAGCACACCATCCAGATCCTCGACGGGATGAGCGACCTGCAGGAGATCTCGACGACCGTGCACGAATGCGGCCACGCCCTGGCCCACACCGCCTACCGCAAGGACTTCGCCGGGCTCACCCCGCGCGAGTGCCGGAAGATCAAGGAGATCGAGGCCGAATCCATCGCCTGCGTCGTCTGCAGCTGGCTCGGGCTCGACACCGAGAACTTCAACTTCAGCTACATCACCGGCTGGGCCGAGGGCGACCTCACCAAGTTCCACAAGAACATGGACGTCATCTCCTCGCACGCCAACACGATCATCGGCGGCATCGACCGCCAGTTCGCCAAAGAACGGATCAAGGCGGCGCAGGAGAGAAAGGCGTCCGAGGCGAAAGCCGCCCCGGCCCCGACGCGCCAAAACCCTAGCCGGGCGATGGAAGGGGGTGAGATGCAATGAGCGGGTTCCACGCGGAGAACATCCCGAAGGAGATGCGCGACCTCCCGCAATGGGTCTGCTTCCGCAAATACGCCGAGAACCCGGGGGACCACCCGAAAAAGATGATGATCTCCCCGGAGACCGGCGGGGCGGCGAGGAGCGACGACCCGAGCACGTGGTCCAACTTCTTCATCGCCTCGAGCCTGATGGCCCGGAAGCGGATGGACGGCCTGGCGTTCGCACTCACCCAGGGCATCGTCTTCATCGACCTGGACAACGCCGTCCTCGAAGGCGGCGTCTCCAACGCGGCGAGGGAGATCCTCCACGCGCTGCCGAAGACCTACGCCGAGACGTCCTGCAGCGGCAAGGGCATCCACGTGTTCTGCAAAGGCACGCTGGACGAAGCCTCGCTCAAGCGGAACGACAAACTCGGCATCGAGATGTACCAGAGCAAGAGGTTCGCCTGCATGACCGGCGACCTCGTCGACGGCAGGGGCGAGCTCCTCGATTACTCGGACAGGATCCAGGAGGTCAACAAGACCTTCATCGGGTCGCGGACCGAGCGCGAGATCTCACACTACGTCGACGTGACGATGGACGACCAGGACATCATCGACCGGGCGTCGAGCTGCCGCAGCGGCGAGAAGTTCAAAAGGCTCTTCGCCGGCGACACGAGCGCCTACCCGTCCCACTCGAACGCGGACTTCGCGCTCTGCGGGATGCTCAGCTTCTGGACCAAGGACCCGAGGCAGATTGACTCCATATTCCGGCGGAGCGGCCTCATGCGCGAGAAATGGGACCGGAAGATCGGAAGCACGACATACGGGGACCTCACCATCCGAAACGCCCTCAGGGGAGCGGGATGGGGAAACCCTAGGAAGGCCGCCGAAAGCGACGGCCCGGAAATGTGAACCAAAAGGAGAGAAAAAATCACATGGAAGAAGAAACGACAGCAAGCAAGATCCGCGCCGTGGTCAAGGAACCCAACAAGGACGCGGTGGTGACCGAAATCACCAACGACTACAAGACGCTATCCAAGACGGTCGGGGGCCTCATCGACATGACGCCGATGCCCACCGACGACTCCGTCGACATCGTCTGCAACGACGAGTTCCTCTACAACGGCATGGAGCCGAACATCGTCATGCCGGAGCGCGAGGGGGTCCTCTGCGGACCGATCGTGTTCGTCGGCTACAACCCGGAGGACGGAAGCTCGATCTCGCTCACCGACAAGCAGGTCGAGAAGGCGCTGAGATACTGCCAGCGCAACGTCCTTCACCACATGTCGCTCGAGGGAGCCTACCGCTATTCGAAGGTCATCGGCCCGCTCCAGCAGAGCGAGGACGAGCTGGCCAAGCAGGCCCAGGCCTCGGAGGCCGGCCAATGAGCAGCGACAAACAGGCGATCATCCAGGTCGCCAAGGCGACTATCCCCGGCGAGGTCCGCAAGGAATACCGGGAGTTCCTCAAGCGCTACTACGGCGCCGGGAAGAACCAACTCGACCTCATGGTCGACGAGTCGCTGAAGATCACCTTCATGAAAGAGATGGCGCGGTTCATCGAAAACGACGGGCCGTCGGACGAAGCATGGCTATGGCTCCTGTCCAACACCCAAGAGGGACACATCCTCGAAGCGACCTGGAACCAATACCAAGCCAACCAACTCAGCCGGGACAACAACGAGTTCATCGAGCAGCTCCTGGACTTCAGCCACAAGAACGAGGAGCGCGTGTCGATGAGAATCGAGGAGGCAAAACGATGCCAAATTGGGCAGAGACAGATCTGTCGGTGACGCTGCCGACCCGGAAGGCGGGGGAGTTCAAGTCCTATTTCCTCAGCCACAACCCGGACGAGAACAAGGACCGCAAGAAATACTTCGGGCGGACGTTCCTCAACGACGTCGACGAGGAGAAGAACCGCAACGGGATGAGCCTCCTCCGGATCAGCTGCGACTGCGCGTGGAGCGCGGACTCCTGCATGGTCGAGGGCTACCAGAGCGACGGCACGGAGGTCGAGCTCATGAACCTCGAGAAGGCCATCAAGGCCTGCGAGATCCATCGACTCACGCTCCGCTCCTACGAGCCGGGGATCGGGTTCGAGGAGAGCGCCACCTACGACGCCTCCAAGGACAAGGAGGTCAAATACGAGTCCAGGGACCTCTATCCGGACCCCGGGTGCGAATGCCTGGACGACGACGAATCGGATGACCAGAAAAACGGCCAAAAGGAGATGCAATAACATGCCAAATTGGGTCAGAAACAAGCTGTACTTCGGGGACGGAAAAGCCCACGAGGTCGTCGAGAAGAATTTCACGGAGGACCCCGCCACCCACGAGCGCGGCCTCGACTTCGACACCGTGGACAAGATGCCGGAGGACCTCAACATCGAGTACGGCTCGACGAGCGAGGACGGCCTCCGCCTCTACCTCACCAAGGTCAGCCCGAACTGCAAGTGGGCNGGANCCAAAGAAGACAAGATGACGAAGAAGGCCTTCGCCGACCTCCTCGAGAAGGTCAAGGCCCGGACCTTCGGGTCCAACGGATTCGAGATGGCCGAGGAAGACGCGGCCAAGCTCCAGGCCAAGTACAAGGACCGCCTCCAGACGGTCACCGACCTCGGCAAGAAGCAGGTCGACAACCTCGCCAAATACGGNGCGATGAACTGGTACGAGTGGCGCTGCCGCGAGTGGGGCTGCAAGTGGAACGCCAGCGANACNTCCGTNGAAGGGGACACCATCGAGTTCTCCACGCCCTGGTCGCCCGCGATCGAGGCGGTCGTCAAACTCTCGAAGCAGCACCCGGACCTCCGGATGGCCTACCTNTGGGCGGACGAGGAGATCGGCCAGCGCACGGGCTTCATGCTCCTGCACGGCGGCACGATCGACCGCGCNGGNAAGTTCAAGGACGGCGGGAAGGACGCCTTCAAGCTCGCGATGGACCTCTGGGGCTGCCAGGGGGACTACGTCTTCGACGAGAAGAAGGACACCTACGTCCCCAAGNACGAGATGCCGGCATCGGGCGCCAAAGCCGCCCTGATGTCGTGAACGACACGAAACAAAAGGAGGGTTATCAACCCATGGAACACATCCAAATCAAGAAGCCTATCAAGATCGCCATCATCTGCCTCGCCGCGCTCATCGCGGCGGGAGCGGTGGCCGGAGCCTCATACTGGGCCGGCCTCAAAAACGGAGCGCAGGCGCAGACCTGCCAGACCTGCCCGGCAACAATCAGCGAGAGCGGCGTCGCCGTCAAGTGCGCCTACAAGGCCAACTCGGCGGACGCCTACGGCTCCTACGAGATCACCTACACGGTGACCCCCGCCATCTACACCGACGAGATCGCCGTAAAACTTGCCTATTCGGACGGTAGCGAAGTCCCCTCGACGGTGGCCACGCTGGACCATGACGTCTCGGCTCAGAAAGCGACGATCCATTGCAAGGCCGCCTTCACCAAGCAGGTCGTCGCGACCATCTACGCCGCCTCGACCCCAACGGTCAAGGCGACCATCGTGTTCGACTTCACCGAGAAGATCACGGTGACGCTCCCGGACTCGATCGCTATCTCCGACGGCAAAGTCCCGGCCATCACGCCGACCGTCGCCACGACCGGCGGAACCAAAACGGTCGACAAGTCGGTGAANAACCAGACCTACGCCTGGAACGCGAACTTCGTCAGCTGGGTCAAGGCAAAGACCAAGGCCCACATCGATGCCATCGAGAAGGAGGGCAACCTCATCGATTACTACCAGAACGAGTTGGTCGGCGACCTCGTCGGCCTCTCCGCTTCCGACGCCGCCTCGTTCTTCTCGACAGCGTTCAACGCCAACACGTTCCTCACGAGCAAGGGCTGCAAATACTCGTATGACTGGCTCTATCGCCTCGACCCGGACGGCGTCTACACGACCCAATCCGGGACTTGGTACCTCGGATCGGCCTCTCACGCTGATTTCACCGCCGAGTTCAACGGCACGAACCCTGTCTTCGACTGGACCTGCAGCATCAACGGCAAGACCTACTCGAAGTCGTTCGGCCTGACGCTCAGCGCCATCGCGGTCACCGGCATCACCGCTGACACGACTGGCTATTCGTTTTGAAAGGAGGCTCATCAATGAGCACTAGAAGTTACATCTGCAAGGAAAACGAGGACGGGACCATCACCGGCAGCTACTGCCATTGCGATGGCTACCTCACCTACAACGGGGCGATGCTCCTCGACCATTACAACACCAAGGAGCGGGTTGACAAGCTCCTCTCGTTCGGCAACATGAGCTGCCTCAACGAGATCATCGAGCCGGATCCCTCGAAGCCCCACACCTTCGACGACCGGCAGCCGAACGTCACGGTCTTCTACGGCCGCGACCGGGGCGAGAAGGGGCAGGAGGCCCAGAAGGTCAAGCTCGAGGACATCGAGTCCGACGGCTCCTGGATCGAGTGGTGCTACGTCTTCGGGAAGGACGGCAAGTGGCGCTACTTCGAGTGCGGCCACCTCAAGGAGGGCCTCAAGGACCTCAAAGAGGGGCTCGACGAGGAGTACAAGAGGCTCGGCTTCCCCCGGCCCGAGGGCTACTACGGGTTCTTCACCCAGGGCGACATCGCCAAACGGCGGGCCGACTGGCAGAAGATCAAGGTGGTGGCGATGCAATGAGAAATAGGGGGAGGGCCCTGTGGGCTCTATGGACCTCAGCGGCCCTCCTCCTTTCCTTCCACGCGACGTATTCCGTGCGGGATTCGCAGGAGATATTCGCCGCGAAAGGCCGTCCGAACGATTGGGGCGTCGTCTTCACGGACGACAGCTTCATCGTCCCGGACTGCTACCGATATGAAAGGAAGGAGAGGTTCGAGATCATAGCCTTCGCCAAGAGGCGCCTTGATGAGTTAGGCGTCTCTTGCCGGAGGAGCGACAGGGATTTGGAGGGCGAGTTCGCGCTCCACGTCATCTGCTACAGGCTGCGCATCCGCCCCGAAAAGGCGAAGGACGCCGACCTCGATTACGCCGGGGACCAACGGTGGTACGTGTCCGCCGCGTCCGGCGCAATCACGTTCCTTGGAATTTAGGAGGCTGCAAAAATGGAAATGAAAATTAGACTGGAGAATTGCCCCGAATTCATCGGGGCACCAGAACTTTCGGAGATTTTTGGGTTCAGCCGAACAACGATTTGGCGTCTTCGAAAATCTGGGAAACTAAATACCTATTTAGTAGGGGGCACCATTTTTTATAAAACATCCGAGGTTGAACAGCTTGTAAAAGACGGGGAAAATAAGGAGAACCATCATGGAAAATAGAACAATCACCGGCAGACTCGCAAAAAAAGGCGGGCGTTTCTATGCCGTTATTTACCAATACTTGGGAAAAGGAGAGAAAAAAGAAAAATGGATTTCTCTCGGAATGACAACGCATGGCAACCATTCTCGGGCCCAAAAAGCCCTTGAGACGATATTGGATAGTGCAAGCCGGTCTGGAGAAGTTCCTTCTTCCTTACCTGTCGAACTGTCAGCTCCGAATCCGGATGATCATCAGTCCCAAAAAGAAGTGGCGAAAAGTAAAACTCTTTTTTCTACATTCATGAAGAATTGGCTGGAATATCTTCGTCCCAGCATTGAGCTCACGACATATGCAGGCTACCACCGAGCGATTTACAGCGTTATTGTTCCGTATTTCGACGCCCTTGGCACTTATGTCGAGGACTTGACCACGCAGGATTTGGAGACCTTTTACCGAAACGCGAAAGGGACTCGAAAACCCAACACGATTATTAAGTACCACGCGAATATTCGAAAGGCCCTTCAGTGGGCTCTAAGGAACGGAATTGTCGACCGAAACGTTGCGTTGGCCGTTAACAAGCCGAAGAAAGAACCATACACGGCAAAATACTATAACCTTCAAGAAATGAAGGAGTTGCTCGAGAAGGTTCATGGAACCCAATTGGAGTTTGCCGTTCTTATGGCATGCCATTATGGGCTGAGACGCGAAGAGATCGTAGGCCTTCGATGGGATGCAGTGGATGCCCAATATGGCAAGCTTCAAATCAAGCACATTGTTACGCAGGCTGTGGTGGACGGAAAATACCAAGAGGTATCTGAAGACCGCGCAAAGACTCAAAAGAGCCTTCGGTCATTGCCTTTGTTCCCGTCTGTTCTTGAATTCATGGGCAATATGCTCAAAAAGCAGGATGAGTATAAGAAGATCTACGGCAAACGATACGATGCCCGCTTTAGCGATTACTTGTATTTGTGGCCCAACGGGGAGAGAGTCAAACCGGATTGGATCACGCATGCCTTCCATGATTTCTTGGAAGAAACCGGTCTCCCCGACATCCGCTTTCATGACCTCCGCCATTCCTGTGCAACGCTTCTGCGCCAGGAAGGCGTCCCGATGGAAGACATACAGAAATGGTTGGGCCATTCGACGATCGTAACTACCGAGGGGCTTTATGCTCACTACGATTCAAATCAGAGCATAGTTTCGGCTAACAAATTAGCCTCGGCTCTCGGTGAAGACAAAATCGAGCCGAAGAAGCCAGAGGAAAAAGAACCGCCTGTAGCAAAATAAAAAAAGGCTCATTTTCATAAAAATGAGTGCCGTTTTCATGACGCAAGGGAACCTAGCAAAACCCTTAAAGCTGAAAAAGGCCAGGAAGGATGCCGTCTTTCCGTTTTTCGAGAAGTTTTCGAGAAAGGAAATGATGGCATTTTTTGCTTGTTTCCAAAATGAAAAAGCAAAGAAGAATATGATGCCGGTGCAAAGGACAAAAAGTCCGTTGTGATCTTGTTTCAAAGCGTTTCAAAGCGTTTCAAACTGTTTCAATTTTTCGAGGCTTTATTTGAACGCCTCAGACGGCAAGCCATCTTTCGGTTTTATTTTCGATTTTCGAGAAGCCGAACCCCGTTTCTCTCGAAAATAATCGCTTTCAGAAAATCGCCTCTAATTTGGCCATCGTGCAAAATATGCATTAAAAAAGCCAGCAGTCATCGTGACTTGCTGGCTTTTCGTACTTTGGTGCCCGGGACCGGACTTGAACCGGTATGGATTATTCGTCCGAGGGATTTTAAGTCCCTTGCGTCTACCATTTCGCCACCTGGGCAGAAGAATGGTCCCCCGTGACGGGCTTGAACCGTCGACCCCTTGATTAAAAGTCAAGTGCTCTACCACTGAGCTAACGGAGGATACATGGCTGGGGTGGCTGGGATCGGACCAGCGAATGACAGAGTCAAAGTCTGTTGCCTTACCACTTGGCTACACCCCAATAAAAGAGTGGTGGGCGAAGATGGATTTGAACCACCGAACCCGAAGGAGCTGATTTACAGTCAGCCGCGTTTGGCCACTTCGCTATTCGCCCACAGATTTCGACACACATTTGAGTTTTACATGGTGGATGCTACAGGGTTCGGACCTGTGACCCCCGCCTTGTAAGGGCGATGCTCTCCCGCTGAGCTAAGCATCCAACAGGGTGTCGCCTCAAAACGTGCGGTTATAAATATACCATTGACCCTCTAGACCGTCAATTGAATTAAGCCCCTCTTTACTTCGTAAAATGAAAAGTGAGCCAAACTAGAGGAGTAATCTTTCTAAATCTTTTAAGGAAGTAATGGTGGCATCCGGCTCTTCGTTAGCCTCGAGCTTCGTCACATAAATGGCGAGACCTTGCTTGATCCAGATGGCCTTGCAACCCGCCTCGTGAGCCGGCAATATGTCGTTTTCCGGCCTATCGCCGACCATTACGGCCTCCGAAGGCTTGATGCCAAGTTTCTTCGCGGCGAGACGATAAATCGC
>JGI20225J20221_1000457_pt1 | contig 73574 bp, 88 predicted proteins | sample BioMet4_FD_20221 | JGI IMG/M metagenome (IMG submission 20221) | reverse complement strand
CCAGCGCCGCATTTCGGAAGGTGCTGGTGCAATACGGTGCGGTTCAAAGCATGAGCGGTACGGGCCGCTGCTACGACAACGCCAGGATGGAGAGCTTTTTTGCGACGCTGAAGAAGGAAAAGCTTTATCGAATCAGGACGGAGCAGATGCCCATGGCACAGGTTAAGAGCATCGTGTTCCGGTACATCATGACCTACTATAACCGCCAGCGAATCAATACTGCGAACCCCGGCGGTCTGCCGCCGGCCACATATCGTCAGGCCGCCAGAGGCCTGGCTGCATAAGCTGCACATTTTGGGTGTTCATACTCTGCACGGTTCTTGACTTCTCCAATGTTTTATTAAAGGGCAAGCAATCCACGTTATGAAAATTGGCGCTTGAACTTTAAGCATTTTTCTAAGCGCAGTGCAGTAATGAAATTCATTTATGAATCATAAATCTGCGTATTAGAAGACCAAGTGCACAACCCAAGCCGATAGTCATTGAATATGTAGTCACCATCGCTCCTATGAGAGCTAACCCAACAGCATTTTTGCCCATGTTCGTAGCAGCCACAATAATCCATAGAGTAACTTGGCACAACACGGCAATACCCGCAAATATCGCTAGGAACAACTATTGCTTTTTCAATTTACAAAATAAGAATAGTTGTATGAGGGTTGCACCAAAGAATATGAGCGGAATGATATAGGATAATGGTGTTCCTAATTTCCAAAATGAAAGAATCAATTTCAAACATTTAATTATTAACATAGATGCGTTCCTCTTGACAATTAATTGGGATTTCAATTCACTGGTCCAATTGATAAATAATCACGCCTTGTCTTCTGCGTAGTGTAAACAAACTGCGAAACTCAATCCTTTGGCTGAGTTACGAGGTTTGCGCTATATGGGCATTTGTCTTCATTGAGAAACTGAAAATCATTTCGAATACATGCTTGAGGATGAAACTCCTCCATCAACAGGAACCCCCCTGTTATATATCCGGCATCCTCACTTACAAGAAAAGCTACCATATTTGCAATGTCCGTGGGTTCTCCAATCCGCTTTAGCGGTATGCGTTCAGCACAACGGATAGCGGATGCTTCATCCTGAAAACTTTTTTTAAAAGCGGGGTGTTAGTTGGTCCTGGTAATACGCAATTAACCCGGATCCCATACTCTGCATACTGCTGTCCGCTTGTAACAACAACAACTTTTTTGTTTTCCATAAATATTTCCTGTCTGTGAAATAATTCTTAATTTATACTAATTTGTGTATAAAATGATCCTAGAGCATTGGTTTATCATAAAAATTATGAGCAATTCAAAATATGAGAAGCGTACTCGTAATCTTCCTGACAAACCGGATTTTTTTAGTTCGTCAAACTGTAATTAACATCAAGGCTGAACTGTCACACGAAATCTGCATTCGTCCGCACCGGTCAAGACAGTATGTAGCAGCTCAACCTGCATTTTTTTCTCGGGAATCAGCGTTTGAAGAACATAGAGAATGCTCTGCCGTGAGCACTCACAATGTCCTGCCGGACATTTACAACCGGATTTCATTAACGGACATAAGCAACGGGGGTATCCGATTTCATAAATATGCCCACGTTCTATGATATATGGAATTATCCAACCAGCGGCAGTCGAAATATTACTTCTAGATTGCTTTTTTCGCGCCTTTGCTCGGATAATTTGCTAATCATAATGAGCATCAAATACTCCTTAGATCTGCTCAGTCATACAGCTTTTGCGCTCTGAAGTAAAGGGCCATTGAAATAGCAAAAACAATTCCGAATAGCATAGGCCCCATAAGCATCTTTTGTATAATCCATAAAATCCCCCATAATCCAACCGAAATACCGATTCCGATTGTACTCTGGCCAACCATTCTGGTAAATTTTGAAACATCCTTTTTCATTACTTGGGTATGAACGCTGACCCATTGAATTTTTTGCTTCTTCCATAGGATTATCCCGACTAAAATGACAATGAGTCCCAATAATAGGAGCAGTATTCCGATTATCTGTGTCATATTCTCGCCTCATTTTATAAGCAATATGTTGGCAAACGTCCAGGAAACTTTGGCACATCATAAACATAACGGGCAGCTCGCACTGCCAAGTTTGCTTATACCGTCCTACTCAATCGGTAAGCCGTGTTGCTTAAGGAAAGAGAACTTATCCCAATAGCCACGCTGAAAAACAATATTATCATTCACAACCTGAAAAAACCCGCAGCCGCGTAGCCCCAATGGATCGCGCCATTCTATGATCGCCCACTGCCCATCCTCAAATATATTTTCCACGATACAAACCATCTTGGCTTGTTCAAATTCATCTTTAAAGAATTTTTTGATATTTTCACGACCTCGTATTGGATCGTTTGCGACTTGATGGTTGACGGCATCTTCCGCGTATAGTAATGACAATGCTTCGGCGTCAGCCTGATTAAAAGCGTCAATAAACAACTGCAAAACTTCTTTTGGTCTCATATTCACTACCTCCAGAAATATAAATAATAGATTCAGCTGTATTTGTATAGTGTAAACAAACTGCGAAGCTCAAGCTATTGTTCTGTAATCAACGTATTTATCAATCTGCCTTCCATTCTTTTTCCAGTATAGCAAACTGCAATGTGTTTTATATTTTGGTTTACTGTCCGGATCGTTGACGAAGAAAAGAAACTCCTTAAAGGTTCCTTCGTGGCGCATCCCAAGTTTTCTGCAGACGTTCTGCGAAGCGGTTTTGTCTTCCTCGGCAACTAAGTCACTATCTGTGTGTAAACATAATGGAAGCCTAACGGTTTCTAAATACAGCTTTTCTCGTGAATTGCTTTGCTGTCCGTCAGAGCACTGATTTTCTGTCTCATTATAACAAGATCATAATTATTGCGCTTAAACTCAAGCCACTGCGTTTTATATGACAGCTTGCGCAGTTTGTTTATGCCGCCTATCTTTCTTCTGCCTATCCAAATTCCATCATACAGTTACGGGACGAAATTTATTTCTAAATTCATGCGCACGTCATGCCAGCACATAGTAATCATCTTTTGGCTCGGTAATTTTTTTAGTTTTAACAGCATATTCAATCCCAGACGTTATAGATGTAATGACAACATTGCCCAAACGGGAATAGCCCAGCAAATTTGCCGTTTCGCGCAGCAAATCTTCTCTTGGCATGGCAACTTGCTTCTCAAGCGTGGCATAGACAGCATTGGCAATTTCCTGGACTGGTATATCGCCTGCATCACGAATACCTGAAACTGAAACCCGTAAGCCCTGATATGTATCTGGATTTTGGGATGAAAGCCAATAAAAATTTTTGCCCCCGTGCTTCGTGCAGGTTAGTTGCATGCTGCTCAGAATCTGAGTTGTTCTTTGTTGGATTTTTGAACCAGCTCTGGATATGCCAAAGCTCTGCACAACACGCCGGGTCAACAGAGATTCACTGATAGGCGCTTCCTGCTCAAGCACCATCTGAAGGACTTTTCTAATAATGCCGCTTTTCTGGGGAAGAAGGTACTCATCCGGTGTCATAGGCTGTGCCGGCAAGACAGTCGGCTGATACGGTTTAACCCTTGACGCAGGAGCAGAAGGCGAAGGCACCACCTGCGGCTTGTTGACAGAACTTGCCAGCTTTTGCTTAGTGTCGGTGCATATAATGCCTTCGGTCACTAAACCTACTTTGGGTGGAAGTGAATCAGAGCAAGGTATCGGCACTCTTAAAAGCTCTATAATCTTCCCGAATTCCTTGTTGCTATTGTCCCACCAATCCACCGACCAGAGCCGGTGAATCCGCCAGCGCAAGCGCTCAGGTATGCGACCCCTCAAAAATGAGAAAAAGCAAAAAACTGAATAGCCGGGAAATCCAGTGAAATCAAGGGTTTCCGAACACATGGGGGTATAGCTCAGCTGGGAGAGCGCTTGAATGGCATTCAAGAGGTCAGCGGTTCGATCCCGCTTATCTCCACCAAAAACAATAAGCCACAAGGCCAAAACCTTGTGGCTTTCGTTTTACCTATCAGACCGGGCACTTGATAAAGAGCAAAGCATAAAAAGAGACGCCGTTGCACATTACTGCACACGACCGCGCCTCTTTTTTGCATATCATCCTTACCCCCTTCACGTATAGAAGCGGAAGCACTTGATTTGGCAGAAAAAAGTAATTATACTGAACCTATACTTTATAGAGAAGGGTGATTAAAATGCCGCGCGGATCACGTAAAAAGCCCATTGAAGAACAGATTGCGGATGTTGAATCCAAGATTCAGGAACTCCAGACGAAAAAGAAAGAACTGCTGGAGGCAAAAGAACAGGAAGATATCCGTCGACTTCTGGATGCCGTAAAAGAAGCCGGCACAACTCCCGAAGAACTTGTAAAGCAGCTTCTCTCTCAAAATGAAAATCAGTGATCTTTGATCGATAAAAACGAAGGCATGAGGGGAATTCCTGATGCCTTTGCTTTTTTATAAAGTGAGCGCAAGCATAAATAAATTTGGACAGAGCCATGTTTTCCGATTTGGAGAGCATGGCTCTTTTTTATACCCCGATATAAAATTCAGAAAAGAAAGGCGGAATGCTCCATGGTCTATGCAACCCTATCAAATTCAAACCGGCCCGGCTCACCTGCCGTGACAGTCGGCTTCCCCATCACGGAAAATGTATACGCGGATTTGGAGTCCATTGGTATCGGCAGCGCTACGGAGCGTGACTGTTATGCTGCTTCGGTCGGCGGTGACGTTCCGATCCTCAAGCGTCTTGAAAAGACTGCCGTGAACGTCGACGAGCTGGACTATCTCGTCAAACGGCTGGACAGCTTTGACCGGCGCGAGCTCGCACAGTTTCAGGGTGTGGCTGTCAGCCGCGGCTATTTTGACATGACCGATCTCATCAATCTGACCTTTTGTTGTCAGAGCGCAACGGTGGTGCAGAATTTTTCCGACCTCGCCTCCATTGGCCGCGCGCATTATCTGGACATCCATGGCGGCGCAACGGCAGAAGAACTGCAGTCAGTCGACGCCCGAAAGCTGGCCCTGTCCCTTCTGCTCAACGAGGACGGTAAGGTCACGCCTTACGGCGTCGTCTATGACAACGGCATGCAGCTGGAACAACTCTACGATGGACAGTACTATCCCGACTACCTGTACAGCGGCAATACCGTGCTGACTGTGGCGATGACGGATCGCAGATTTTCTGAAGATGCCACGCCGATCACCTGGCTGCACTTTCCTATAAACGACTGGCAGATAGAACGATCTGTCATTCGAACCGGGATCTCTGTTCCCGAAGACATGCGGCTGCGGTATTCCGACAGCGAGCTACCGAAGGAATTAACTGCGTTGCTGGGCGGCGAGAACCTCCATGACGTCAATGATCTATGCGCCGTCTTTGTAGAATTGGATCAGGGCTACCGGCAAAAGCTTGGCGCCGTCCTTCAGATGGTTCAGCCCGATGATCTTGTCCAAGCGCGGAACCTCCTGAAACAGCTCGACCTGTTCGATTTCATTCCGAAGGTCTCCACTCCCGCGGAATACGGGCGGTACATGATCGCGGAATCTGGTCGATTTGAATACGATGAAAATTTGGATGAGTTCTATGACTATCAAAAGTATGGAAAACAGCGCATGAGTCAGGAGCAGGGCCAGTATGTCGGCGGCGGCTATGTCAGCTACCACGGCTTCATTTCCATTGAGGAAGTGCTGGCGGGCAGTGAAACGGAACGGATGGAACAGACGCTGGGAGGAATGTGACATGCTCAAGCTGCAGTTGACCCGAGACGGTGCCTATGACGACGAATATCTGGAGCTTCCGGCAACTCTGGCCGATGTCGGTGAGGTAATGTCACAACTGGATGAAACAAGCAGCAATGTTGCTTCCACCCGCATCTACGGCACCATCAGCGACGTCTGGAATATCGGACGCTACTTGAAGCGTGCAAACGTGAATGATCCCGATCAGCTAAAAAAGCTGAACCGCATCGCGGAGATCGTCAACACGCTGGGCCGCGAGCAGTGCTTCGTATTCGAGGGTGCGTTGGATGCCGAGTCTGTAAATGGCCTGGATGATGTGATCGACATTGGAGAACGGCTGGAAGATTATATTCTCGTTCCCGAAATTACTACTGACCGGGAGCTGGGCGTTTGTCTTGTGGAATCCGGCGTCAAGCCTTTCAGTGAAAGCGTCCGACCTTATCTGGACTACGGGAAGATCGGCACCGAGTATTACGCCGATCACGGCGGCGCGTATATTTCCTGCGGCTATGTTCTCAGAAAAGACAGCGCGGATCAGGCCCTGCTGGATTTTACCCAGCCCCACCAGGCTCAGGAGTTCGGCGGAATGAATATGGGATAGCTATTCCCGCCGCTTCATGGTATCCTGTGTGCTTGACAAATATAAAGGAGATGAAAATTACACATGAGCGTAAACGCCAGAGAGGAACAGTATGAACATGTGGAGCTTTTCGGAAAACCCGCCCTCTTTACGAATTCCCGCATTGACCGCGCCACGATACCCGAAGGCTTCCACTGCTACGACCTGCGCGGCTCCGACTACGATCCCGGCAAGCCGGTGACAGTGGAAAATCAGGTTGCGGTCAATCACGCCGGCACGGTGCTGACTGCTGAGCCGGTGACCATTCCCAAGGAGGGCTTCCGCCGATTGCGCGGCAAGCTTAATTTTCTCGGTGAATGCCTGACGCTGCCGGAATTCTGCGAGGAACACGGCATCGCGCTCCCGCCCGACCACCGGAAATTCATTCTGCGCCCCGCCTCTCCTAATGAGGCGGGATTTTTTTATGCCCTGCCGGAGGAACAGGACGCGGAGCTGGGCGCCATCGGCCATGTCCGCATTGATTTTGGGCACGACGGCAATGAGTTCTGGCACACCTGGCATCCTCGCGGCGACGAGTCGCTGAACAGCCCCGAGTTCAAGACGGAACTGACAGAGCTGGTCAACGAGCTCAGGGAAACCGGCCCTCTGAAAAATCTCAGTGCCATGTACGGCTATTGCGGCAATCGCGGCGGAGAGATCGAGGGCGGCTGGCGGCAGAACTACGGCTATGTGATTGAAACCGGGCGGTACCGTTACTGCCTGCGGTGCAATCCCGGCTCCGGAGATTACCACGCCTATCTCACCGCCTTCGACCTGCGGGCGCAACGGATGAACATGAAGCAGGAATCTCCAGAACAAAAACATGGCCTCACGGAGGCTGGAAAGGAACTGCTCCGGAACGCCGCGGACAATACGCTGCCTCACAGCTACAGCTGGTTCATTTTTCAGGATTATAACACGCCCAGTGAAAAGCTCACCAGCGACCTGACGCTTCCGGAGGCGATCCAGTTATATAACGACATAGGCAGCGGCAACAAGCGGCTCGGCGTGACCAAGGACGGGATCGCCACCGTGGATCTCGCAATCACGCTGAACGGCGAACAACAGCTGTCGGAGGACTACACCCGACTCGCCAGCTTCTCCGGCGATCCGGTCATCGCGGAGGCGGCGGAAACGCTGCGCGGGGCAATCATAGAACAGACGCCCGAGCAGGGCATCACGATGGGAGGTTTATGAAATGAGACAGAACTCCGAATGGGTGAAATTCATAAAGGAACAGTATCCGCCCGGCACCCGCATCCGGCTCACGGAAATGCGCGATCCCTACGCTCCGGTGCCACCCGGCACTGAGGGAACCGTTGATTTTGTTGACGATGCCTGCGGGATACACATGCAATGGGACAACGGCCGCACCCTCGCGCTCATCCCCGGTGAGGATCGCTTTTCCGTCATTCCGCAGCCGCTTCAGACGCTGAAGCTGTACATGCCGCTCACCGTCAGAAGCTATGAGCGCAACGAATACGGCGACATGGACGATGATCCCATTGAGCTTGACGGCCGGACGGCCCTTTCCTATGAGGATCACATTCTCGCCGCCCTTCTGAAAGAACGCAGGCCGGAGGAAACGGAGCGCGGCCTTATGAAATACTACGGCGCGGACGACAGCGTAAACAGAAAGGTACGGTCTTACGTTTTCACAATAGAACGTGTTCAGGGCCAATTGATGGGGGTTGCCGAGTGCCACGTGCAGGGCGATCTGATGGCGGAGGAACTCGACCGGCTCAAGGAAACCATCATCGGTCAGGCAGCAGACGGCTTCGGGGAAGGGTTCGAGCAGCGCCCAATCAAAACCGGGGACGGCGAAATTTATGTCAGCCTGTGGAGCAGTGATAAAAGCTGGAGCATCATGACACGGGACGAGTTGGAGCAGGGCCAGCAGATGGGAGGAATGACGCTTGAATAATAAAACTATGGAGCTGGAGATCAGCCGCCCCGGCCCGTTCGGGGCAAACACTTCCGCAACCCTCGTTCTGCCTGCCATGCCCTATGAAATTCTGGACGCGCTGGACAGGGCGCGCGTGACGGATGAGCGCGTCATTTACTCCACGGAGATCCTGAGCTGTGAGCTGGACTACCTGCCGCAGTTTCTCAGCCCGAGCTCCAACCTTTATGAACTCAACCACCTGTGCAATCGTCTGGCTTCCCTCAGCGATTGGGAGTTGGACTGCTTCGAGGGCATGGTCATGATGGACGCTGTGCAAACCAGCTACGCACCCATCCCCTTGGACCGGCTCATCAACATGACCGCCAGCATGGAGCACTGCCAGATCGCCTATGAAGCGCACGACGACGAATCCCTCGGCAAATTCTACGCGGAAAACGGGTTTGTCCCGCAGCTCGACAGTGTGCCGGACAATATCTACGCCTGGCTGGACTTTGAAAAGATCGGTAAGGAGATGCGCGAGGGCGAGGGCGGCGTCTTCACTCCCCACGGTTATGTGGTACAGAACGGCATCATCGCACGGCTGTACCAAAGCGGAGAGGCCGTTCCCGCCGAGAAGCCGGATTATACCGTACTCCTTCACGTGACTAAGGGACGCTTCAACGATCCCGAATATGACAACGACCTTTCAACGCTCCTGAAGCTGCCCACCGGCGATCAGGAACTTTTTCACGCGGTGAAGGAGGTTGACGCAGCCTCCCCGGAGGAATGCGCGTTCACCGCCGTGGACTGCACCGTCCCCCGGCTGATGGAAAAGATCACTGACGAGCTGGAAGCCACGAACGGCGACTGTTACGGGCTGGTTAATGAGCTGGCCGGACAGCTCCGACACCTCGACCGGGAGGGCGGCATCCCGGTCTGCAAGGCCATGATCGCAGCGGCGCCCGATGACATCTCACTGGACGAGGCGCTCGACCTCGCGTATCAGGCCGACGAGTTTTCTCTTCTGCGGGAAGCCGCCACCCCCGCGGACTACGCGAAAACGGAGCTTGCGAAATGCTCAATCCCTCTGAAAGAAGAACTGTTTTCCGGCGATGCGGCTCTCCATCATTACGGCGAAAAGCTCATGGAGCACAACCTCGCCTCCGCCACCGATTATGGCATCCTCGTCTCCCGAAACGGCCGGACGGTGGAGCAGTGCCTGAACCGGCCCGGGCCGCAGATGGAAATGAGGTGAAAAAGATGAAAGCATATCCGTATCCCTACCCGTGGAAAGATCTTTCCGGCAGCATGGATGAAACGGCATATCTGGAACGCCGCTTTGCCGAAATGTCCGTCCGGGAACGGTATTTGCTGGAGGGTGCCGCCCGGCTTCAATCCATCGACACCGCCGCGGACATGATTAATCTGACGGAGCAGCTCGACAGCTTTTCCCTCTGCCTTGGCGCGACGGATGACGCCGCGCTCGGCGCTTATGTCGCCCGTTGCCGGGAAAGAATTCCCGAAAAACAGATACCCCTTCTTGATACGGCGCGCTGGGGACGCGACCTGCGGGAGCAGCATGACGGGGTTTTCACATCGGGCGGCTTCGTGGAGCAGACCTCTCCCCTCCGGCAGATCTACGCCGCCGGGGACTCTCTCAGCAAGCTGACGGCCGGAGACGCCGCCATGCGGCTGAAGGTTGCGTCCGCTCACTGTCCGGACGGCGTGTGGCTCATGCTCCCCGACCACGAACCCATCACCGGCGAGCCGGACGAGCGGGCCGCCGCGCGGGAAGTGCTCGGCGTGACGGGATGGGACGGCGCGGTCTTGCTGGAGGCGAAATGCTGCCTCTGGAACATCACGAACCCCGCGCGTCAGTACGCGACTCTCGAACAGCTCATCGACGCCGGAAATAACCTCGGTTACGTGCTGGAGGAACAAGAACAGGGAATGACCTGCTTCGACGAATATTTCCGGGCGGCAATGGAGCTGGAGGGCTGTACCCGGCTCGACGAGGCGCTGGACATCTCCCAAAATCTGAACTGCTATGATTTCATTCCTTCCGAGGAACATTGGAAAAAGTTCGGGCGCCGGATTGCTGAACGGGCAGGAATTATCGCTCCCAACAGCACCGCGGCCCTGTATTTCGACTATGCCTCCTACTGCAAGTCCGAGATCGAACGGCTTGGACTCAAGCGCTGCGCGGACGGATATATTGCCCGGAACGACCAAGCGTTCATCCATGAATTCAGCGAACCTGCCCCACAGGAACAGAGTTTGAGCCTGAACCTATGAAGGAGGCTGGCGACATGAGTATGATATTTTCTCTCGTCGGTCTGGAAACCAACACCGGCATCCGGGATATCGGGATCATGGGTGGCATACCGGAACTGGAGGACATCCAGAACTCCAAGGTGTACCGGGAGCTGGTGGAGGACTGCGGCGAATCGGAATACATCGCCGTCGTTGTCAAGTCCTTCCGTTATGGGCAGGGCCCACCCGAGCCCGCCTCCTCGGAAGACCTGAGCTGGATCGGGATGCATCCTGAGATTGTGAAAAACGGCGACGCGGCGGAGCTTCAGACCTCACGCTTCGCCATCCTTTATCCCGACCAGGGGATGCAGTTTCATATGTAGCGCCTTCTGATTTTAAAAGAATCGGAAGGCGCTTTTTGCGTTTCAGGGAAAAAAGCAGGTCGTCGTCAAATCGATACACAATCGCATACGGAAAACGAGAGGCGCTGTCTTTGTAAAAAGGCGGCGCCTTTTTTGTTTTCCGGGAAAGGAGCGCGCCATGCGCCAGGAAACCAAAGCAGAAGAAAAAACAGGAGCCGGAGCGACCGGCCCTCCGGAGAAACACACCGTGCCCCCTCCGCGGGATCTCCCACGCTGTGAGGGCTGCCCATATCCCCGCGTCGGCTTTATCTGCTGGAGTCCGGACGGTTCCTGCATGAAAACCGACATGGACAGATTCAGCCGCAGCCGGAAAGGCGGGTGACGCGATGAACAGCATCATCAGCTGGGTGGGCGGCAAGAAAGCGCTGCGGGATCTCATCTATCAGAAAATGCCGAAGGAGTTCGGACGGTATATCGAAGTCTTCGGCGGCGGAGGCTGGGTGCTGTTCGGACGAACACCCGACGCCGCCATGGAGGTCTACAACGACTTCAATTCCGACCTTGCCAACCTGTTCCGCTGCGTCCGCGACCAGCCGATGGCGTTCCTGAAGGAGTTGGGTTTCCTGCCGCTGAACGGCCGGGATGAATTCTTTGTGCTGAGAAAATTTCTGGAGCAGGAGGAATTCACCGACGCGTTTATGCGCCAGGAGCTGGAGCTTGCCCAGCGGGAGCTGACGCCCGTCCAGTTCGACGAGATCAAGGCGATTCTTTTGGAAAGAGCCGAGATGAACAATATCCGGCGGGCCGCCGCGTTTTTCAAGGTGATCCGCTACAGCTACGGAAGCGGCTGCACCAGCTACGGCTGTCAGCCTTTCGATATCCGTAAGACTTTCGATCTCATTTGGCAGGGCAGCCGGAGGCTAAAAGATACGGTCATAGAGAACAAGGATTTTGAAGAACTCATCAAGCAGTACGACCGGGAAAACGCTTTCATCTATTGCGACCCGCCGTACTATCTGACGGAAGGCCACTACGCCGTGGAATTCCGCAGAGAGGATCACTTCCGGCTGCGGGACACCCTGAAGGGCTGCCAAGGCAAATTTTTAGTCAGCTACAACGACTGCGAATTCATCCGGGAGCTGTACCAGGATTTCCGGATCGAAACGGTCAGCCGCCTGAACAATTTGGCGCAGCGGTACGACAGCGGCTGCGAGTACGCCGAAGTCCTGATCTCCAACTACGACACCGGCGAACGCCTGCGGGACTTGCCGATCCAGCTGGGGCTTTTCGATACCGCCGGGCTTACCGCGTGAAATCGACCCAAATATATTTTAGGAGGAAACCAATATGAAGCTTTTGAAAGTGTCCGCAAATGTGGACAAGGAGGGCCGCCTGGTTCTGCCCATGGAGTCCGTGAAACTCGAAGGGTTCCGGCCCGGCGACGAGGTGTTCGCTCTTCTGGCCGTCCCGGAGGACGAAGAATTTCCCGGCCTGATGCTGCTGGCCGCGCCGAAGGATTCGGCCATGTCTTTCTTCACACAGGACTGCGGCGGCGATGAGGACGGAGAAAGCGCTGAGGAAGCGGACGATTTCGCCCTGCCGCACGATCTCCTGCGGGCCGCGGGCATCCCCATCGACGGGGATCTGGACGTCACCTGCGTCCCCGGCACCATTATCATCCGGGAATCGGACGTACTCGACCGCCTGCCGGACGGTCTCCGGGAGATATTCCGGTCCTTCGGCATCCATCCCGACACCGTGCGGGAGGTTATGAAAAAGGAGGGTTACTTCGCATGAAAGCAAAGCAGATGTATAAGGTCGTGGACGGCAAGGGCCGTGTCCTCATTCCAAGAGAGCTCCGCGCCGCNTCCGGTATGGATTACGGCGACATCGTCCGGCTTGGCGTCAGCCAGGGAGCCGTCAACGTGAAAAAGGTGGATCTCATCGAGGTTGGCGACCAGTCTCCGGAGGCGGTGGAAGCCTTCATCTACGCCGCGATCCGGGACATGCCAGAGGAAAAAAAGATCGCCATAGCCGCGAAGCTGCTGGAACAGCTTCAGGGCGGGAAGGAGCCGCTTCGTGTCAACTGAAAAATCGCGGTACGGGCCCGAGGACTGCGTCCGGACCGGAACCGGCATGTTTATCGCCGGTTTCGTGGCCGTCATCGATCCGGATGCTCTGCCGGAAGACCAGCGCGGCGTCCGCCAGCTCCTGTTCTGCGAAGGCGGGGCAGGCAGCTTCCCAAACGCGGCCGACGACGCCGTGCGCGCCGTGTCCCTCTCAAACGGAGAATGCGTCATCAGAAAGCGCGGTGAGCTTCTCGGCCTGTTAAAGCCCGAACTGCTTCCCGACCGCGCGCGGCTCCAGCTCTCGCAGATTCGTCCTCTGGATTCGGAGATTCCGAAGAAACCGGAGTTTTTCGGCTACTGCTTCCTGCCGGACGGCCGGTACGCTTCAGGTGTCCCACTTGCGAATGATCTGGAGGTCCGGGAGTACATCGATATCCAGAGCCGCTACCAGCACCGCCTCATGATCTGTGACCGGGAGGATTGCTGCGTTTTTGATATGCGGGAGGGCAAGCTCATTTTCCCGACGAGGGAAGCTCTGGACGTACAGCGTCCGGAGTCTGACAGCGGCATGGAACTGAAATTATGAACCATATGCCGGGAAAGGAGGAACCCCCATGGACGGCATTCAGGTGAAAAACAACCGCATCCTGTACTATGGCAACACCGCGGGATATCTTGACGCAAAGCGGAACAAGGCGGTCGTCGACCCCATGTTCCGCACCGACGAAATGGAGTCTTATCTCTCGGAACAGAAAGGGCTCTCGGTGGAATGGGCGTCCGGTACCTATGACCGTCTCACGTCCGGCATCTCCGATACGGAGGGCAACCCGCAAGTGCTGAAAAAGTGCCGGATTCATCAGCTGAAGCCAGACGCCGACGTCATGATGAAATTCATCGGCTACGACGAGCTAACGGAACGCTTCGGGGAGCCGGACCCGGAAAATTATGAGGTAGTATACGACGGTGAGGTAAGTACCAACGATCTCGAAGCGCTCTATGAGAAATTCAACATCGACCACCCGCCCGGCTATAAGGGCCACAGCCTCTCGATCTCGGACGTGGTGGAGTTGTACGACGTGTCCGGCAGCACCTTTCACTATGTAGATCGCTTCGGGTTTAAAGAGATTGGCTTTCAACAACCTGGACAGGAAATGTGTCAGGGGCCCGCCATGAGCCCTTAAAAGATTCTCAAGGATTTTATCACATATGGAGGTGTGATATGCAAAAAAGGATTTTGATGATTGTCCTATTCATTCTTTTGCTCGTGGCAATCGGTATCACTTTTTCTTTTTGCCATGCCGGGACACCGAATGGCAGCCCATCCCCATCCAGCCAATCGGCCCCTTCTTCGCTCGATGATAACGGCAATGCCTTACCGGGCGGGTACGTTCCCAAATCCCGGCAGGAGATCCTATCCGAGCTGCGGGAGAAGGAGGTCGTAGTCACCGACAAAGTAAGCGAACAGATCGCTTTTTCAAGCGGTGGAAAGGGCACAGTCGGGACATGGACGGTGGAAAACCCGGCATCCAACAAGGTAATTGAGCAGTGCGCTGTCATACTGAACGGGCAGACTGTCGCAACGTCGGTGCCAATTTATCCAGGTCAGCACATTGAACAGATTACGCTCTCCCAGAAGGTGGCCCCCGGTACTTACGACGTCATCGCAAATATCAAATATTACAGCACGGATACCAAGTCACTGCTCGGCCAGGCGGATTACCGCCTTAAGCTCACCGTTTCATAATGAGTCGGAATTTCGGCTTACAATCAGATTTATAAGGAGGATTCCCCATGAAAAAAGGTATCAAGAAACTGCTGGCGGGTATTGTCACCCTTACTATGCTCACCCTCGCGGCGGTTCCGGCGTTTGCTGCGACCACCACAACCGATTCGGGCACCGGCAGCGTCACCGGCAACGTGACGATCAACGGCTCCATTTCACCGCTGACTATCAGCGTGACGCATCCGATCAACGTGGCATACGCCATCAGCCCCGACGCCGGCACGTTCACCTCGCCGGACATTGGGATCACCAATAATACCAAAACGGCGGTCAATGTTACCGTTCAGTCCCTCACCGCAGCATCCGGCGGTACACTGACCTTTACCGATGTCGATCCTGCGGCGAAAAGCTGGAATACGCTGAACAACGCAGATTCCAAGAAATACATCGCGCTCGGCGTGAAGGCAAAGGACTCCATCGGCTGGAACTCCGGTTACAGCACCGCCACCCATTGGGCGACCACCCCGTCGTCGCTGCTGGTCGGATCGCTGAACCCTGCCACGACCGGAACCTTGACGCTTACGGCGGATTACGGCCTTGCCTTTGACGCGGCCTACACCGCAAACCACAGCCTCGTGTTCCTGTTCCAGCTCACATAACCGATAACGGACAGGCTGCCGGAAGCACATCGCTTCCGGCTATCTGCCCCCCGGAAAGGAGGTCAAACTCTTCATGCATCACTTAAAGCGCCTGCTCTTCGTCCCGTTTCTTTCGCTCGCGCTGCTGTTTTCCTTCGCCGCGCCCGGCGTGACGGCTTCGGCCGCGACAGCGTTGACCCTTTCCGCTTCGCCCAACGCGTCCGGCAACTATGTCGCGCTCAGCTGGACCAACAGCGACAAAAACCAGCCGTACAGCTATATGCTCTACAGCAAGTCCTCCCACGAATCCACGTTTCAGAGCATCCCCTCCAAAAGCAGCGTGAAGGTGCTGAACATTTACCCCGACGTGACGTCCACCGTAACTTTTACAACATGGACGGGACAAAACTACACCCTGCCGAAGTCGGCGTCACTTAAAATGTGGATGGAGACTCCAAACCAATACGACTCCAAAGGTTACGGCAAGGGTTTAATTTCAGTCGATACCGTGTCCATCACCAGTTATAACGCCAATCCGAACGCATACCTGAAGAATTCGGGTGGCTCGTATAAGTACGATACCCTCTATTTTGGAGCATGGGATGCCTTTGCCAGCGAGGATCTTTCGGCTGCGGCGGAAACCGCTACCGACACTTTCATCAAAACCGGCAGAGGTGTGCTGTTCGGGCACGATACTATGGTAGACAACAGTGGCATCTCCATGCCGAATTTCTTTAAATTGGCCCATTACTGCGACATTCAGACCATCAGCAATTACACAGTGCTTGGCAACACGCAGATCAAGGTTTTGAAAAAAGGCTTGCTCACCAACTATCCATGGCAGATCGGAGACGTCGGCACGGTGCTGAATGTACCGCTTTCTCACTCCAACCAGATGGCCTTCGGCGATATATGGATGACCTACCAGCAGCCTTTTACTTATCCAAACAGCGCTCTGGTCACCTCGGGCATGGGCACCAACAATTTCTACCTCACCAGCTGGAGCAATGCCGCCATGATCCAGACGGGGCACAGCAATGGCGATGCCACCCCTGACGAGCAAAAAGTGACGGCTAACACGCTCTTCTATTTGAGCCAGATCACTACGGATACTTCGTGGAACGATCACAAGGGGCAGGATCTGGATTCACCGGACGCACCGGCGATATTGGGTGTCACCCACAATGCTGGCCGGACGCAGTACACGATCAGCTATTCATCGCAGGACAATGCCACTGGTTATCAGTATTATGTGGAAAGCACAGGCGAAAACGATGGTGCGAAATACAGTTCGTCCACCATCAGCACCAGTATAGAAAGCGGCATGCGGGGATATTCAGTTTCCGTAGACAATAACCCTTCAGGCATTCCAAACGGTATGGTTACCACTACGATGGGAAGTTACACTTTTGCACGGCCCTCCGGCAGCGGCTTCTATATTCACGTCGAGGCAATTGATGCGTCCGGAAACATCTCTCCGGTGACGACCTACCATGTGGACGAGTTAGTTTCCATTACGCACCCGGTCAGCGTCGGCTATGTGATCGATCCCAACAGCGTGGCTCCTTTTACGGCACCGGATGTCCAGATTATCAATAATTCCACGATTCCCATCCGGGTCTCGGTTCAGAACCTTTCCGCGACCGCAGGCGGTTCGCTCACGCTGAACGATGTGCCGCCGTCCAAGTATGCGGACTGGAGCAAGCTGACATCCGCGCAGACCAAGTCGGATATCGCCTTCGGGCTGGTGATCAGGGAAACCGTAACCGGAAGCGGCACATGGTCGGAGATCAACCGGACAACCCCGCTTTATGCCTCAGATATAACAGGCAAAACTCCAATTGGCATATTGAACCCCAATGGTGCCACAGGGACACTGGTGCTTACGGCGAAATACGGGCTTGCCTGGGATAAAGCATACACCTCGGTTCATGCTCTTACGCTATTTTTTGACCTTACAGACTGAAAATACTTCTCGGCTGTTTGGCCGCATCCATCTTGGACGTGGTGGAGCTGTACGATGCGTCAGGCAGCGCCTTTCACTATGTCGACCGCTTCGGCTTCAAGGAAATTGCGTTTCAGGCGCCGGAGCAGGAACAGCGGCAGGGCCCGCAGATGAGCCTGTGACCCACGGCAGCCGAACGGCTGCTTTTTTATTTCACAGCAAGGAGGATTTACCAATGTCAGATGAGTTTCCGATTATCTACCCCTATTCTTGCGAGGAAGCAAGAAGCCGGAACCAGATCTCCCAGTGGCGTGAGAGCCACAGGGAGAATATCGCGTGCAAAAACGCCATTGAGGAAGCGATCCGCAGGGATTTTGACGGGATGCACCTCAAGGCTGAATGCGCACAGAGCGTGATCGAACAATACGGCTTCAAACGCGTTCAGCGGGTGCTGGCAAACACCGTACAGCAGAAATCATGGGACGGGCGCTTTTCCCATGACAACAAAGCCTGGGCAAAAAGCGTGTACATCCCGCCCGATAAGAACAGCCTTACAGACCACAATCTGGAGTATGTGGCGGAAAGCCACCCCGCCGTGCTGGATGGCTTCATCAATCAGTACCGCCGCGCGTATCAGGCGCTGGAACTGTTCGGCCCCGGCCAATGCGAGCCGGACTCCGATAAGCTGAGCTACGAAGGCCGCGTTCTGGTGCTGTCGCCGGACATTTTGAAGGAGAACAGCTGGAGCCAGCAGAATCAGCTCTGGCTGGCGACCGGCGGCTTCGGCTGCGCCCCCAATTCTTCCGGCCGGGCGGTGTTCGCCACCTGCCTGAACGATGGAGAAAAAACGCGCTGGAACCGCGCTGACTTTACCGGCGTTCTGCAAGAGCAGCTTCTGCCCGATTGGGCGAAGGAAAAGTTCTCGGAGCTTCAGGAGCAGCAACCGTCCGAAGGCATGGGCGGCATGAAGATGGAATGATCACAGACACAAAAATCTGAAGGAGGAAACGATCATGAGTAAAAACCAGGCAGCCGAAAAAGCCCCGCAGACGGCGCAGAGCGCCGCGGAACAGCCCATGCCGATGAAAGTAGACGTGAAAATCGGCTCCATCCGGCCGGAGGGCAGCGTCCGGGCCTTCGCGTCCATCAACCTGAACGACTGCTTCGCCATCCGGAACGTCAAGGTCGTGGACAGCACCAAGGGCCTGTTCGTCGCCATGCCCAGCTACAAAGCGGGCAACGGCGAGTACAAGGACATCTGTTTTCCGGTGACCAAGGAATTCCGGGAGCAGCTCAATCAGGCGGTGCTGGACGCCTATCATCAGGTTCTCACGCAGAGCCAGAACCAGGGACAGACCCAGCAGAGGGCGGCAACGCCCCCTTTTGAACAGGCACCGGAGCAGGGTTCCGGTATGAAGATGGCGGGGCTGTGAGGCCCCGCTTTTGCTATGAAAAAACATATTGGAGGTAAAGCGAAATGAAGAAATTTCTGAGCAACACAAAGAACGGCCTGGTTTCCATGGCGAGGCGCGCGAAACGCGGCCTTAAAAGTATGGCAGACAAGGCCAGATATGAGCTGACCATGTTCTACCTGAATTCCCGCGGCCTGCTTCGCTCCCAGAGCGGCGAAGGCTACGTGGACACGGCCATCAAAATCCTCATCGCGGTCGTCATCGGGGCGTTGCTGCTGGCGGGCCTCTACGCTCTGTTCGGGGAAACGGTGCTGCCGACCCTGAAGAAACGCATTCAGGACATGTTCAACTATGGCGGTTAACGGTCCGCTTCTTCTGCAGGCGGTCAGCTTCACCATTCTGCTGACCGCCGCGGCGGTGTGCGATATCCGCAGGCGAATCGTTCCGAATCTGCTCTGCGCGGGGATCGCCCTGACGAGCCTTCTCGCGTTTGAACCGGAAAATCTCGCCGGAGCGCTCATCGCAGTGATCCCGCTGGTGATCGCCCGGTTTTTCGGCGGTATTGAGGGCGGGGACATCAAGCTCATGGCGGTGTCCGGGTTGGTGCTGGGTTTCCGACAGAGCCTTGCCGCCGCCATTCTCGGCTTCACCGCGTTTGCGGTGATTTCCGGCATTTACACGTTAATCGGGAAGGTGCGCGGAAGGGATACGGAAAGAATGCCGCATCCCCTCGCGCCCTTTCTCTCTCTCGGCTGTCTTGCAGCCTATTTTCTTTTCTGATGGGAGGAAATACTCATGAAATTTTTAAAAAACCGCACGGTGCTGGGCGCTGTCTGCATCGTGCTTTCCTTGCTGATCTGTTTCGCGCTGACGCCGCTTTTCAATCAGAGCGTGTCGCGAAAGACCACCGTGGTAAGAGTGGTTAAGGACATCCAGAGCGGAGAGCAGATCACCAAGGACATGGTCCAGACTGTGGAGGTGGGCGGCTACAACCTGCCTGAAGCCGTCATGAAAAAAGCCGATTCCGTGGTCGGCAAATACGCCAAAGCCGACCTTGCTCCCGGCGATTATGTCCTTTCCGCCAAGCTGTCGGATGCTCCGGCAGTGGAAAACGCCTATCTGTCCAGCCTGAACGGGACAAAGGAGGCCATCTCCGTCAGCATCAAGAACCTTGCGGAGGGGCTGTCCGGAAAGCTGGCGTCGGGCGACATCGTCAGCGTCATCGCCCCGGACTACAAAAAGCAGGGCTCCACGGTCATCCCGCCCGAGCTGACCTATGTGGAGGTCATCGGCGTGACAGCCAGTTCCGGCAATGACACCGATCAGACCAAGACTGAGTCCGGCAAATCCGACAGCGAGGACGAGGAAAAGCAGCTCCCCGCCACCGTGACCCTGCTGGCAACCTCGGATCAGGCGAAGATCCTGGCGGAGCTGGAGTCGGAGGGCAGCATCCATCTATCCCTTGTCTACCGGGGCAGCAAAGACAAGGCCGATGAATTTCTAGCGACGCAGGACAAGCTGCTGGATGCGTTATATCCGAAAAGCGCAGGCAGTTCCAGCGGAACAGGCACCGGTACGAATGCCCCCGCCGCGAGCTCCGAGGCGCCGGAAAGCGAGGGGAAATAAATGCTCAATTTCATGAAGGGGAGCATCTTCACCCGAAATAAACCGGCCCCTCCCCAGGAGGAAGCGGAGCCGGACATCCGGATGCTGGCGGTCTGGGGCAGCCCCGGCAGCGGCAAAACCACCGTCAGCGTGCGCCTCGCCAAATATCTGGCCGACCACAAGCGCGACGTGGCGCTGCTTCTGTGCGACATGACGGCTCCCATGCTGCCCTGCGTCTGTCCGCCCGCCGAGCTGGAGTGTGAACGCTCCCTCGGCAGTATTCTCGCGGCAGCCCATATCACCGACACCCTCGTCAGGCAGAACTGCGTCACCTTGAAAAAGACGAGCCACCTGACCATCATCGGCATGCTCAAGGGCGAAAATGTGTTCACCTATCCGCCCTATACCCAAGAGCTGGCGGCCGAGCTTCTGGACCACCTGCGCGACGTCGCCCCGACCGTCATCGTCGACTGCGGCAGCTATATCGCCCACGACGTCCTCTCGGCGGTGGCCCTGCTGTCGGCCGACTCCGTTCTCCGGCTGGTGAACTGCGACTTGAAGTCCGTCAGCTACCTTTCCAGCCAGCTTCCGCTCCTGAAAGAGCAGAAATGGGACGCTGACAAGCAATACAAGGCGGCCTCCGACATCAAATCCAATCAGGCCGGGGAGCACATCGAGCAGGTGCTGGGCAGCGTGGCGTTTCAGATTCCGCATTCCTCCGAGCTGGAAAATCTGGCGCTGGAGGGGAACCTGCTGGGTGAGCTGGCCCTCAAGGACAGCCGGGGGTTCCGCTCGGAGATTGCCAAAATCGCAAAGGAGGTGTTCGGCGTATGAGCAGAAGGCCCGATCTTTTAGCTTCCCAAAACATGACGGACAGCCAGGATCTGTTCTTCTCCTCCGGGGAAACAGTTCGGGATTTCCGTTCGGTGCTGCGCGACGTGCAGGAGTACATTTCCAGTAAATACGCGACGCTGATCACGGACGGCGGAACCGAGGAAGTCAAGGCGCAGGTCAAGCGGTATATCGCAAAATATGTGCAGGATTACCGCCTGACGGTGCAGGGCATGACACAGGAGCAGCTTGTGGATGCGCTTTATACCGAGATGGCGGAGTTCTCGTTTCTGACCAAATACATCTTCGGAACGGGCATCGAGGAAATTGATGTGAACGCCTGGAACGACGTGGAGGTGCAGTACAGCAGCGGCATCACGAAAAAGCTGGACGAGCGATTCGACAGCCCGGAACACGCCGTCAACGTCGTTCGCCGGATGCTCCATGTGTCCGGCATGGTGCTGGATAACGCCAGCCCCGCCGTGCTGGGACATCTGTCGAAGAACATCCGCATCGCGGCGCTGAAAACGCCGCTTGTGGACGAGGACGTGGGCGTATCGGCGTCCATCCGTATCGTCAACCCGCAGTCCATGAAAAAACAGGACTTCATAAACGGCGGCACCGCCACTGGGCCGATGCTGGATTTTCTCTCAGAATGCCTGCGTTACGGCGTTTCCACCTGCGTCGCCGGGGCCACCAGCTCCGGCAAGACCACGCTGGCGGGCTGGCTTCTGACCACCGTGCCGGACAACAAACGAATCTTTACCATTGAAAACGGCTCCCGCGAGCTGTCTCTGGTGCGGCAGGAAAATGGGAAGGTGGTCAACAGCGTCATCCACACCCTGACCCGCGACAGCGAGAACGAGCGTCAGCGGATCACGCAGACCAGCCTGCTGGATATGTCTCTCCGCTTCAACCCAGATTTGATCGTGGTTGGCGAGATGCGCGGCTCCGAGGCTTACGCGGCGCTGGAAGCCGCCCTGACCGGCATCGGCGTTCTGACCACCATCCACGCAACCTCCTGCGACGCGGCCTACCGCAGAATGGTCGCGCTGTGCAAGCGCGCCGTGGACATGTCGGATGAAACGCTCATGGCCTACGTCACGGAAGCCTATCCGCTGGTGGCCTTCTGCAAGCAGCTGGAGAACAAACAGCGCCGCATCATGGAGATCATGGAGTGCGAGATCCTGCCGGACGGCACAAGAAGCTTCTGCCCGCTTTTCCGGTACCATATTTCCGAGAACCGCATGGAGCAGGGCAAATTCATCATTACCGGCGAGCACGGCAGCGTGCAGCCGATCTCGGAAAGCCTGCAGAGGCGGCTCCTCGAAAACGGGATGCCGCAGGCTACCCTGAACCGCATCCTTTCCATGGGAGGTGAGGCGGCGTGAACGCCATTCTTCTGATTGCCTGCGTCGGCATGATCGCCGGCGCTTTTTTACTGCTCGGAATCTCTCCGCTGGGGTTTGCCGACGGGCTGTTCGGGTTTCTGACCCGGAGGAACAAAAGTCTCCGCGCGGAGATCGACGAGGCCGCGCGGCGCAAAAAGGCGTCCTTTTTCCGCAGGGAAATCTCGGAGGTACAGGAAATCCTCAAGATCACCGGCCGGAGCGGACGGTTTTCCCTTGTCTGCGCGGCGTCCCTGCTGTGCTTTGCCGTGGGCGCGGCCTTCGCCATCCTGCTCGGAAACGTGTTCCTTCTGCCGGTGATGGCCATAGGGATGATGTTTATTCCGCTCTGGTATGTCCGCCTGACCGCAGGCCACTACAAAAAGGCCGTCGCGTCTGAGCTGGAAACGGCTCTGTCGATCATTACCACGGCCTACCTGCGCAATGAGGACATCGTGTCGGCGGTGGAGGAAAGCATCGCATATCTGAACCCACCCGTGAAAAGCGTGTTTGCAGGTTTTCTCACGCAGGTGAAGCTTATCAGCCCGGATGTGGAGGCGGCGCTTCATGACATGAAGCCGAAAATCGAAAACGACGTCTTTCACGAATGGTGCGACGCGCTTGCCGCCTGCCAGTATGACCGGAGCCTGAAGACCACTCTGACGCCCATCGTCAGTAAGCTGTCCGACATGCGCATCGTCAATGCCGAGCTGGAATATCTGGTGTTTGAGCCGAGGAAGGAATTCATTGTCATGGCGATGCTGGTGGCCGGAAACATTCCTATCATGCGCCTGTTAAATAAGGATTGGTACTATACCCTGATGCACACGCCGGCGGGACAGATCACTCTTGCGGTGTGCGCGGCCGCCATTTTTATCTCCACGGCTTTTGTCATTAAGCTGACGAAGCCCATCGAGTACAGAAGATAAGGTGCGCACAATTTCTGCGGAAATTGCATGGTTCGCTGTGCTCACGGCGCACCTCACGGGCGGGACCAGTCCCCCCGTGTGCCCCCTTGCTCTCCGAGGGGGATTTTTACAGTAAAGGAGGTTCTATTTTGAATTTACTCTTTGTAGTTGGCGGTCTTCTGGTAATTGGACTGTTCTTTATTTTGGCGGATGTGCTAAAGCTCCCCACGCTGAAAGCGGCGAAAGCCATGCTGGGTGCGGGCAAGGAAAGCAAAAAAGCCTCCAAAACGTTGGAGGCCTGGCTGATGTCCGGCGCCGTGAAGCTGGCAAGGCACATCCGCATGGACGAGTACAAAAGGGCGCGGATGGCGAATGTGCTGAAGGCGGCCGGTTATTCCATGACCCCGGAGGTGTACACAGCCTACGCCCTGACAAAATCCGGCGCCATCCTGCTGGGCGTGATCCCATGCCTGCTTCTGCTGCCTCTGTTGACCCCGCTGGTGGTTATCCTCGCCGTCCTGTCGTATTTTAAGGAAGCGCGCAAGGCGGACGAGCAGCTTAAAACAAAGCGGGATCAGATCGAAGGCGAGCTGCCCCGGTTCGTAGCGACCGTGGAGCAGAGCCTGAAGGCCAGCCGGGACGTGCTGGCAATGCTGGAAGCCTACAAGAAAAACGCGGGCCCCGCCTTCGCCCATGAGCTGGACGTGCTGACGGCCGACATGCGCTCCTCCTCCTACGAGGCGGCGCTCACCCGGTTCGAGGCAAGGTTCAATTCCCCTATGCTTTCCGACGTGGTGCGCGGGTTGATCGGCGTCCTGCGCGGCGACGACAGCGCCGTGTATTTTCAGATGCTGTCCCACGATTTCAAGGCGCTGGAGCTTCAGCGCTTAAAAGGCCGGGCACAGAAAATCCCGCCAAAAATCCGCGTGTTTTCCTTCGTGATGCTGATGTGTTTTCTTTTGACTTATATGGTCATCATCGCGGTGCAGATCATGGATTCTCTCGGCACCATGTTTTAACAAGGAGGGTTTTGTATGGATCAAAATGAAAAACAATTGGAGAAAAAACTGCGTGACCGGATCGAGGCCAACTACCGCTCCTATATCCAGCAGCTCCAAAGCAGGCCCGCTCCCGACCTGATCGAACAGGCCGCGGAAATCGCCTCGGTAAAGCTGGTGTATGACGAACTTATGGATTGCTGCAATCCCGGTGACGCGGAATACCTGCTCCGGTTTGAAAACCCGCTGCGGCTGGTGAGTGACCAGTGGCTGGCTGAGCAGAACGTGTCGCACAGCGACGAGCTCGGGCATGTGCTCTGGAGCATCACCGACAAGGGGCTTGGCGAGGGCGAATACGCCATGCTGGATGCGGTGCAGGATGGCCCGGAAACGGCCGGGCTTGATCAGGGGGTACAGCTATGCTGAAGCTCCTCCGCTCCCGGCGCGGCGAGGGATATATCGACACAGCGGTGATGATTCTCTGCGCCATGCTGGTGATCGCGGTGGCGATGAGCGTCCTGCCGGTGTTTGTCACCAAAAACAGGCTGGACACCTATGCCTCCGAGCTGTGCCGTGAAGCGGAAATTCAAGGATGCGTCGGAACGGAAACAGCACGTCGGGCGCAGGTGCTGACCGAGCAGACCGGCCTCGAGCCGGACATCTCATGGTCGAAGACCGGAAAGATTCAACTCAACGAGGAATTCACCGTTACCGCNTCCGTGCGGGCCGATATCGGGCTGTTCGGCGGGTTCGGGAGCTTTCCCGTTACGCTGACGTCGAAAGCGTCGGGCAAAAGCGAGGTGTACTGGAAGTGACATCCAAAAAATTCTGTGCTATACTCAAAAGCAATAGAGGATCGGCCTTTCCGCTCACCATCGCGGTGACGCTGGCGCTTTTGCTGCTTCTCTGCGTCGCTTCCGAGGGCATACGACTGATGATCATCGCCCAGGGCGTGCGGGACGCGGTGCAGTCCGCCGTGATCTCAACCGTAAATGACAGCTATGACAATGTATATCACGGCGTGCGGGAGGGCTATTCCGGCGCTTACCAACTCTCGGCGGACGACTTCGAGGAAAGCCTCGATTACGGCGATATTTACGGACGGCTGGACAATCTGCTGGAACTCCGGCAGGAGAATGGATATCATGTGAAATACGCCGGGGACGAAGCCGAGTTTCGGTTGTCAAACCTGTCCGTCAATCTCAGGAACATGCCGCTGGCACCGTCCGATCCGGACAACGCGAACGGTTATCTGGCCGACGCGGTGATCCGATTGGAGGTTCCCGTGCGGTTTGGAGGGAATATCCTGCCGCCCATGACGATCAGCCTCAAGGTACAGGCAAAATATATGCCTTTATTCTGACTATTTCACGCGTGCCCCATAGACTTTCGAAACCGTCTGTGGTACTGTGTGATACTGAAAAAAGTCGATGAATCAACAACATGAAAAAGGAGGGTATCTCATATGAAACTGACAGATAAAACAAAAAAACGGCTCACGCTTGCCGGGCTCGGCGTTTTGAGCATTGTGCTGGTCGTCGCTATCGCCGCGCAGTTCAGAACGGGGACGCCCATGGATGGGAAAGGGAACGCCTCCTCCGCCGCGTCGGATGCCTCGGTTCCTTCAATCTCCGCTCCAGAAACCACGGGCTCTTCACCGGACGTCAGCGTCCCGGTTGTTTCCGCGCCGGACACGGCTTCTCAGAATGGCGGCGCCGAAGATACCGGGGATTCCAGCGGCACGGACCAGAGCATTCAGGCACCGGTGACCAAACCGTCCGAGCCTTCGTCGGAAGCGAAAACGAACCCCAATCAGACGCCGGACGGTAAAAAGACAACGAAAACCGATGGCGGAACGCCGACCGCGAATTCCTCCTCCGAACCATCGACACCGAAGGCCGGAGATAAGAACAGCAAAGGTCAAGTTTATTTCCCCGGCTTTGGATGGGTTGATGACGAAGGCGGCGGTACATCGGGAACAACCGCCGGTGATATGTACGAAAACGGCAATAAGATCGGCAACATGAATTAGCTCGATATCACGATATTACGGAAAGCACGGCTTCGGCCGTGCTTTTTCGTTTGGAAGGAGGATTTCATGAAACGAATCATCAGCCTTTTTTTAGCGTTTGTACTGATGATTTCCGTATTCCTGCCGATGAACGCCTATGCCATCGGAGACGGGAATGTGGATGGCGGCGGAGGTGGGATGGGAGACGGAACCAACACAGATTTCTGGAACACNGGCGACGAAGGAGTNCGGGTAACGGTCATCCGAGCCAACGATCATGCGGTTGTGACAACGCCGGTCGATTTAACGAACAGGACCCCAGCCGGAACAATATGGCACTTTGGAAAGGTGTGCAAAATCTCTTATAATAGAGGGCAAACTTTAACACCAAGGACCGGAAACTATTCTTATGTNAANCCATCTCAGGCTCTGCCCAAGATCATCAGCACATCCGGAGGAAACGGNAACATCGCCGCGATCAAGAGCTATTTCACNGACGAGCAGGTAATNCGGAGTATCGCGAACCTAACCGGAATGAACTTTAATGTCCTGATCAACGGGCANTACAANCTGCTTCTGGANCCCATCGCATATATGACNTTCGGCGGTGTCAAATACGCCATGACCGCCACGGAGGCCGCGCTGTTCGATCAGCAGCTCGGGGGCGGCCTGCGGAGCAAGATGGTCTCTCTCAGCCACAAAAACCTGCCGCTAGCGATGTTCTTGGAAACCCCGGATCTCGGCTACCCGGCGTGGGGCGGTTCCACGACCAGGGCGGCGTCGGACACGGATATCATCTCATCACTTGGCCTTGGCATCGTGCGGTTCAGCGAAGCGGAACCGCCTACGATCAGTACAACAAATTATGAATACCGCGTCAACACGGAGGTCATCACATCCGTGACGGTGCGGGGCGGGCAGTCCGATCCGAACAATCCCGTCACAGTGCGTTTCACTATTGGGGGCCAGACTTACACCGTAGGCGGCGTCTACTACCCAGATGGCGACAGCCAGCTGGCGTGGGTGCGCTGGACAACCCCATCCACTCCGCAGACCATGACCATCCGCGTGTCGGTGAACGGCGGCGGCTCGGCAAGCGAGGGAACCATCACCGCAAAAATTACGGATCTCTCCGGACACGATCCACCCGATCCGGTGGCGGATGACCGGAACGACTCCTACGCCGCGTCACCTGTCCCCAATAATACGCAGAAAACTTCGGCGTCCTGGGGAGTCTGGTGCCCGTCATGGCACGCGAATTGGGTCTGGATTTCCACAGGAGAGGACTCCGGCTATTGGGAAGACACTGGATGGTGGGACTTTAACTGGACTTCTTATTCCGCGAGCCTGACCGCTTCCATGAGCATTACGCCGGATGCGAAAGATCCCACGGCATCGGGCAAAGTCCTGAAAAGCGGCTATGGGATCAACCAGACAACGACTGCCAGAGTAAGCACCGGCCAGTCTTCGGCGGTGACGGACGCGCAGACCGCCGTCACGTACTTTCCGGAATTCGGGTACCAATCATTCTGGCGGCTACTGGAACAGACGCGCTCCGGATATAACGCAGAATTTGAGTTTGCATCAAACAAATATTCGACTTACAAACGCCGGACGCACTTCACGCCGATTTGGATGCCGGACGGCAGCTACACGCCCTATACCTATCTGGAGGACTGCTGGACGCCCGCGGGGATGCTCAGCATGAACCTCACCGACTCGGTAACGATACGGGGCAGCCTTTGGAGCGACTGGCACATCACGCCTGTAAAGCCATAGCAACAGAAAAGAAAAAGGATCGCGGAGCAGGAGCTTCAGCGGTCTTTTTTCTTGCACAAAATTATTTGAAAGGTGGAAAATCCATGAAAACGAAACGTATTTTCGCGGTTCTGTGTGTGGTTCTCATCCTGACCTGCCTCTTTGGAACGACCGCGTATGCTGCGGGAAGCGGCGATGTGGCGGGAGCCGTGGAAGGCACTTGGAAAACAGCGTCACAGCAGATAAAGACTGTTGTCAACAGCGTGGTATTCCCAGCAATCGACCTGATTCTGGCCGTGTTTTTCTTCGCCAAATTAGGCACGGCTTATTTCGACTATAGAAAACACGGGCAATTTGAGTGGGCGGCGCCGGCAATCCTATTCGCCTGTCTGGTGTTTACATTGACGGCGCCGCTATATATTTGGAGCGTAGTTGGGATGTGATATATGAAAGCAGTCCGGCTCCAAGAAAGCCGGACTGCTTAAAATGGTATTGAATTTCAATTGGTCACTTTAATTTTGAAAGAAAATCCTGCAATTCAGGTCCGTTGTGAACAGGTGAACCATGCGAAGGACATAACCATTCAAATTCCAAGTTTTTGAGCATGGAGAGTGATTTTATTACTTCATCCTGATTCCAGTTCATAAATCCAGGGAAAAGTGCAAAGCGGCCATGGATAAATTTAAACAGATCGCCTGTAAAAACAATGTCCCGAACCTGAAAAATAGTATGTCCCGGCGTATGCCCGGGCGCACGCAGAATATGTATATCGCTGTAAGGCCAACCGGCGCTATAAGTTCCGCTGACGGCAGATTTTCGCGGCCTTATGATGGTTTCAATCAGATGCTTTACACCTGGACGCCTTTTCTCACCAATGATGTAGGGAATGTCTTCCGAAGGTGCCCACAGCTCGGCACCGGTGGCTTCCTGCAATTGCTTTGCATTTCCGATATGGTCTACGTCATGATGTGTGAGCAGAATCATGCGAATATCGTCGGGGCAAGTGCCGAGGCTTCGGATTTCTTCCAATATTTTTTTTGAAAGCCCCGGCATTCCCGTATCGATTAAAAACGTTTCATCCGTCCTGACTAAAAAAACATGGCTGCGTTTAGCAGCTTCCAGTTGAAAAACATTCTCGGTAATTTTCAAAGATATTCCTCCAATCAGCATGCGAACAATATTCCGATCGTTCATATACACTATTTAAACATCAGCATACCGCCCATGACAACGATCATTATGAAAAGCACCGGCTGGAGAACCTTCTCCAGCTTTTTCTTGTCCGCCCGTTTCAGGAGGAACGGCCCGGCGAGCGCGCCGCACATGGTGCCGATGGCCAGAAGCCCGACAAGCTGCCAGTCGATATTCCCAACGCTGAGATGCGCGAGAAAACCTGTCACCGCGATTCCGAACAGCACCAGAACCGAGGTGCCAACGGTCTCCAGTGCCGGACAGCCCAGGATCATCAGGCCCGCGACAATCGGACCGCCGCCGCTTAAACCCACCAGTCCGGACATGATTCCGCCGAGCAGTCCGAAGCAAACAGCCTTTATGGTGTTAGCCTTTTTTATTTGGGCAGAGTCCTGTTCCGCTGTTTTGCCGTGCTTTTTTCGCAGGAAGGAGATTAGCATCTGCAGGGCAAGCAGAAGTAGGATGATTCCGGTTAGTTTGTTATAAAGGCCCTGCGGCAGAAAACCGGAACACAGCGAACCGATGACGGAGCCGACCGCGCCGCTTACGAGCATTGTAATGCCGAACCGCAGATTCATGTTTCCGGCCTTCCAATGGGAAAACGCCCCCACCGCCGTGGTAGGGATCGTGGTAGCAAGCGAGGTTGATGCCGCAATAGCAGGCGAAATGTGAAAGAACACCGTCAGAATCCCAACATAGACGGCTCCGCCGCCTCCGCCGAGAGAAACAATCAGCAAGCCTACGACAAACCCAACAATGGGTAAGGCAATATAAGTACCCATATCAATCACTCTTTTCCATACTTAAAGATGAAATCAACCGAAAAGCAAGCTGTCGATAACTTTCGTCGACGTCCGCACCATTTCCACGGAAAAATCCAGCCGCTTCCAGAGAAACAAACCCATGGAGCGCACTGCGGAAACCACGGACAAAATGGATCGTTTCCTCTTCCCCTAAGTGATACGGCTCCATCACCTGATACAGAATCCGGACAACGGTGTGCCCCTTCTCCTGAACATCGCTGTCGCCGCAGTCCGGGAAGCGCAGGATTGCCTTGTAAAGCTCCGGATTTTCTTTCGCGTAGCTCCGATATGCCAGGGCGATTGCCAGTAACGCGTCGCCCTCGGACCGGCCGACNGCCGCGCCGCGGATTGCTTCTTCCAGCCTGCCGAGGGCAAGCTTCGCAATTCCTGTGGAGAGCTCCTGAACTCCGCTCAGATGGTTATAAAGGGACGGCGATTTGACCCCCAGCTTTTCCGCTACCTGAAGCAGAGAGACATTTTCAAGCCCCTTTTCTTCCGCGAGCTCCGCCGCAGTATTCAGGATTGTCTGCGAGTCCAGATTTCTTCTTGTGCCCATTGTGACCACTTCCATAAACTATAATATGCTTATTATAAACTAATGTAATTAGTTTATCAATACCCAATAATAAAAAAGGAGGCGATGTCCGATTGTTCTATCTCTAAGCGCCCGCAATCGTTTTGCATTGGAGCCTGCGAAAGCGGGCTCCATATTTTTTGAAGGAGGTGACCTCCCATGTTCATATGGGACTTTGTGGCAAACACCGTGCTGGGGCAGATTCTGGACTGGATCTACAGCCAGATGATCGGATTCCTCGGCAACTTTTTCGCGGCCATGGGCAACATGGGCGCGGACCTGTTCGACATGACATGGGTAAAATCCATCGTCCTGTTTTTTACTTACCTTGGCTGGGCGCTCTACGGGACCGGGCTGGTGGTTTCGGTCTTTGAGTGCGGCATTGAGTACCAGTCCGGCCGGGGAAGCATCAAGGACACCGCGCTCAACAACATCAAGGGTTTTCTCGCGGTCGGCCTTTTCTCCACGGTGCCGGTGGAGCTGTATAAGCTCTCAGTCTCCCTGCAGAGCAGCTTCACGGCTGGCATAACCGGGCTTGGAACCGGCATTGACACCGTAGCCGGAAACATTATCAGCCAGCTGTCCTCCGCGGGGGCGCTGGAGCAGGCCGCGAATGCCGGAGTGTTCGGCGGGATCGGAGGCACGCTCAATCCCATCATGCTGATCTTTATCCTCATCATGATGGGCTACGCCGTGATCAAGGTGTTTTTCGCCAACCTGAAGCGCGGCGGTATCCTGCTCATCCAGATCGCGGTGGGCAGCCTGTACATGTTCAGCGTCCCGAGAGGATATCTGGACGGATTCGTGAGCTGGTGCAAGCAGATCATCGGGCTGTGCCTGACCGCATTTTTACAATCTACCATCCTCATTGCGGGGCTGATGGTGCTGAAGGATCACGTCCTGCTGGGGCTTGGCCTGATGCTGGCGGCCGGGGAAATTCCGCGCATCGCTGGAGCGTTCGGATTGGACACCAGCACCAGAGCCAACTTCATGAGCGCCGTCTACGCCGGTCAGACCGCGATGAACATCACCCGCACCATTGTGAAGGCGGTGGCGAAATGAGGCTGGTATATATCTGCTCTCCCTACGCGGGGGATGTTGAAAGCAACGTCCGGTTTGCCAAAGCCGCCTGCCGATATGCGATGAAACAGGGCTGCGCGCCTGTCGCCGTTCATCTGCTGTATCCGCAGATTCTGAACGATGCCGTTCCCTCCGAGAGAAAAGCCGGTATCCGGATGGGGCTGCGGGTGCTGGTTTCCTGTGAGGAACTGTGGGTTTGCGGCGGCACCGTCAGCCATGGAATGAGCTGTGAGATCGCAAAAGCCGCACGATTGGGAATCCCCGTTCGATACCTGTCTGCGGAGCAGATTCAAAGCGAAGCTCCCGTAAGGCAATACGGCGTTCTGGCGCGCCGGAGCGCCGCGTCAATCTGCGGAGCGGCGGAAAACTGGCTCCAGCAGGACGGAAGGCCCATGACATTCGGCACTTATGAAGAAGCTGCGGCGGAAGCCGAGCGGCTGAACGACCGAATGGGGCCTGTCAACCGAACCGTCGAGTATTTTCCAAAAGAAACGGAGGCTGTGCCGGAGGAAACGCCTTCCTTCGGCATGGAACTGCGCCTGTGACCGCGCCGCTGACCCTTGGCAGCCTGTTTGACGGGATCGGCGGATTTCCGCTGGCAGGCGTCCGGCAGGGGTTCACTCCTGTGTGGGCCAGCGAGATCGAACCGTTCCCGATGAAAGTTACAAAAATACGGTTTCCGGATATGCTCCCTGTCGGCGACATCATGAAGCTGAAGGGCTCGGAGCTGACCCCCGTGGATGTGGTCTGCGGCGGGAGCCCGTGCCAGGATCTCAGCGTGGCAAACGGCAGGCGTCTCGGACTTCAGGGCGAACGCTCCGGCCTGTTCATGGAGCAAATTCGGATCATCAAGGAGATGAGAGCGCATGACAAAGCAAACGGAAGGCCAGCTGACGCTGTTCGACCTCGGTATATGGTCTGGGAAAATGTGCCTGGAGCCTTCTCCTGCTCAGGAGGCGAGGATTTCCGGGCGGTTCTCGAAGAAACCTGCCGAGTTGCTGACAACACCGTATCTGTACCTCGACCTCCGGGAGGGGTATGGCAATCTGCTGGGGCCATATTGGGAGATCAATTCTCCGTTGCTTGGAGAGTATACGACGCTCAATACTGGAATGTCCCGCAACGGCGCAGGCGCATCTTCCTTGTCGCGGATTTTGGAGGCCGAACCGCCCCAAAAGTACTATTTGAGCAGGACCGCCTGCCTGGGAATTCTGCGGCGGGCGAGAAAGCGCGGCAAGGAGTTGCCCCCGGTGCTGAAGCAGGCGCTGGAGCTTCAGGCGGGAATCCGGTCGGAGGATGCCTGACATCATGGGATGTGCAGAGCCACCGGATTTATGGAAGCGAGGGCGTCTGGCCCTCCCTGTACAGCGGCGGCGGTGGCGGGCACGGCTATGTATCCACAGAAAAAGAAAAAACGGAACCTTCGGAGGGCGGACCCATGGCTTTTGCGTGCAATCAGCGCGATGAGGCTCGGAACTTGCACGATGTGTCCGGGGCAATACAGGCCCAGCCCGGTATGAAGCAGCAGACTTTTATAGCCGAGACACCGCAGCAGGAGAATGCGAACTGCCTAACGCCATGGGATACCCAGCAGGGCCGGGTTTTCACAGAAGAAAGCGTCGCGCCCACGTTGGCCGGCGCGGACGGGGGCGGCGGAAGAAATCCGGGCGGGCTTTTGTTTACGGCGGCGTTCAGCGCGGGGGCCGGTTCGTCCGCAGGAGGGATCGGCTATCAGGAGGAATGTGCGCCGACCTTGAAGGCGACGGCAAGCGGAAGCATGATGCCCTCCGTGCTGTGCCTGAACGACCAGGGCGGCAACCGCATGGATGTTTCCGAAGACGTCGCCGCGACGCTCCGCTCGCAGGAACACGGCCATTCGCCGCTTGTCATGGGAAACCAGCCGGAGCTGTTTGAGAATTATGGGATCGACTCGCGTTACACGGGACCGCACAAGGTGGCGCCCACCATGTCCGCGAGATACGGGACCGGCGGGAACAACGTCCCTTTAATCTCCCAGCCGTCTGCGTTTCTGGCGGACTCGGGCGAAGACTCGGCGCCTGCCGAAACCTACTGCATTGCAGGAAATATCATCGACCGCCAGGACAAAAACGGCGGGAACGGTATCGGCGTCCAGCCGGATATCAGCTATACCGTCACGGCCACCGACCGGCACTGCGTGTTTTCCCAGCAGCGCAGCGACGAGTACGCGCCGAACGAGGTGGTAAGCACCGAGAGCGCCCGGCAGTATAAGGACGCCACCGACCTCGTGTGTGAAACGAGCCAAGCCGGGGCGCCTGAACCTCGCGGTGCGCCAGCCGAACCACATGTGCATCCCTATCGCATCCGCAAGCTGATCCGAAGGCTAACCCCGTTGGAATGCGAACGGCTACAGGGTTTTCCGGATCACTGGACGGACATCCCCGGCGCTTCGGACAGCGCCAGATATAAAGCTCTTGGTAACAGCGTGGCGATACCCTGCGTGGAGCATGTGCTCCGGGGAGTCGCTTATTTTTTACGCAAATTCAAGGAGGAATCATCATGTACATCTATCCGGACAACCTGAAATCCAAGGCGACGCTGTGGCTGTGGCAGCTCCGGGACATCGGGATCATCGGCGTGGGCCTGCTGCTCTCTGTGTTTGCGCTGGCACAGCTCCGGTTCCTGCCGCCCATTGTCATCACGGCTCTCTACGCGTTTCTGACGATCCGTTTTGATGATACCAGCATCCTCGACTTTATCAAAAACGCCTGCTCTTTCTTCTTCGCAAGGCAGCAGGTCTACGAATGGGGGTATGGAAAACATGAATAAGGCAGAAAAGAAAAACGCAAGGCAAAAACAATATACCCGTCAGCTCATCAACACGAAGGCCGTCACCGATTACAGTCTTGCGACCAGCCGCGGCGACGAGCTGGTGTATTTTATTATCAAGCCCACCAACATCTCCGTGCTTTCCGAGGAAAGCGTCTCGGCCCGAATTTATGCTTTGATGACCGTGCTCAAGGGCATCGCGGAGCTGGAATTTCTGTGCCTGAACAGTCGGGAAAACTTTGAAGACAACAAGCAGTTTCTCCGGACACGGCTGGAGCAGGAGAACCATCCCGCTGTGCGGCAGCTTCTGGAGCAGGATCTCTCCCAGCTCGACCGGATGCAGGTACAGATGGCGACGTCCAGAGAATTTCTGGTGGTGATCCGGCTCCGGAATGAAAAGCAGAGCGAAGTGTTCTCCTACCTGAACCGCATAGAAAAAACCCTGCGTGAGCAGGGCTTTTCCACAAAACGCGCCGGCAAGGAGGACATCAAGCGTATTCTCGCCATTTATTTCGAGCAGAATGTTACAACGGAAAAATTTGAGGACTACGACGGAGAGCGCTGGATCGTGCCGGAGGACTGACAGCTTATTTCAGCTTTTCGGAACAATCATCCATCAGAAGCTGAAACACCTGTTTCCCCGTCTCGCTGTCCTCATAAACCAGGCTGTCCAGCAAGGCGCAGGAGAGCCCATAGGAAAATCCCATGGAAGCAGGGACGGCAAGAAATTGCTCCTTCAGCATCCGGTTAATCCGCTCCATCGGGGGCTCTCCGACGACAGCGGAAATTCTGTCATACAGCATGTTCAGATCAGCGTTTTGGAGAACTTCGCTGATGCTATCCCTTTTATCCGACAGGAACCGGGACATGGCGTATTGGAGGAATTTCTCCGCCAGCAGCGCGTAATGCCGGTTCACGACAGTAAACCGCTGTGCAGATTGATCCGAATGTTCCTCAAAATTCTGCTTTACCTCCGGGTAAAAGGGATGTTCCTCTGCCTCTGCGCCGGTGTTGGTCAGTTGGAACGGGCGGTGCTTGTGCTCAGACGAATTTCCTGAGACTGCATCCAGAGCATAAAAGCACAGGTCTCTCAGCTCCGATGACACCTCATACCCGTCTGACACAGCCTCCTGACTGGAGGAAGCGATGACCGCTTGAAAGAAATGGGACAGGTAGCTCTCCACCAGATATCCCTCCCCGCCGAGCTTCGTCCGGATATCCGTGGTAAGCAGCAGGAGATCCGTGATGGAACTGGGCTGTTCAGTTTCCTTGGAAACCAGCAGATCCTCAGGATTCTGAAAAATGTTCATTTTTACCCCGACCTTTCTTTGAAGTCGGGAATCTCCGGCGCTTAAAAGTGCGGGCAAAGGCGGGGCTTCTCTGCCCGCTACCCTTGCACGCGCGAAAGATTCTTCTTGTGCCGCCACAAAAAACAAGGTACAATAGCCTTGTCGTGGTGCCGTTTACGGTTGTGCAGGGTGGTATGTTCACCTTTGCGCAGGGCTGATATGTTCTCAGCATATCAGCCTGCCATGACGCTTTTATTTTTCCGGGCAACTCCCGTTGGTGTCTATATCAACTCTGATCAAAAGAAAAGTCAAGGGCCTTGTGAGAGACGGCAAAAAAATTGGGAAGTCAAGAGCATAAGCTCTCAGCTTCTCATTTTGCTCCATAATGATCAGTTGGGCTTATACTAAATTACATGAGTTGGGCGCATAATGCTATCATTTTCATCCACAATTAATTTTCCTTCTAAATATTTATCAAATATTGATAAGCAAGGAAAACTAACCACTCCATCATCATCTTGAAACTCTATATCTAAAGGCTTTGAAGAAACAAAAAGAAAATGCGCTTTTACTGATTTTTGAGCCCCAATAAAAGTTTCCATCTTTTGTGGTTCACTAAGCACTAAGTCATATCTTCTTCTACAGTGGTCATAATATCCATCAGTTTTATAGAGCTTTTCATAGTCAGATATAATCCCGCTATTATTTAATGAATCAGAGAAAAATTTGGCTTCAATCAGGAATAACTCATTTGTTTCCTTTGTATAAAAAATTAAATCAAAATCACCGTAATTGATGGGCTTGCTTCCGAAAATTCTGTCATATTGAACATCAATCTCATCAAAGTAAGCTGTGTAATGATTTCTCAGCTTTTCTCTGAGAATATCAACTAACTTTACTGACAGTTCTTCATTACGCTTTTCAATAGTTGCAGTTAATTTGTCTTTGCAATTCGAGTAACTCATTCCACCATTATTAAAAATTGATACCCAAAGTTGCTTGGCCTGCTCAATAGCACAATACGAAATATTAACCCGGTCATTATCTAAACAAATAAATGGTCTTAACTCGTGTCTATACTTATTTGAATTCATCACCCAAATAATAGGGTCATTCTTTCTCACTTGATCTTTAACGTTCTCCTTTGTTAAAACAAATGTATTAAAAAATGCATTTCCGTCAACCAAGTTATTAGAATACTGTCCCACTTCGCCTATGAACTGGTCTTTATCAATAATTGTCATAGCTATTTTTCCATCTGATAACATATATTTTTGAAAAGAACTCATTACTTTTAATGAGTTAATAAACTTAATATTATACTCTTCGAAAAATCCTTTGCCAAATACTGATTGATCAGCATTTTTTAGTTCGCCATTTGTGTCGAAAACATTTTGATTTCCCGTCAACAAAGTATTGAAATAAATTATGGGGTGATATTTTATTACCTCCGCAGGAACATCCCTATTTGGAGTAATAGATATTCCATAAAACATTTCCTTATCGCCAAATTTTTGGCTCATTGAGAGTAAGGATAAAGCTTGGGATGCAAGACCATAGATATACATATCCAAAAACAACTCAAAATCAACATCAAACGACTTTGTATCATATTCTTTAGTCAAATCAGTCTGATAAAGAGCACAGTTTTCTAACCATAAATTAACCGCATCAATAACATTGCGAGACATATTACGGTTTTGCTCAAAAGTATCTCCTATTGATGCAGTGCTGACATTTAGTCCAGACATTTCGTGTCGTGCGTTTTTTTGCCGAATATAGAAATGAAAACACTCGTCTAATATTTTGTATAAGTCCTTTATTGTCAGATTAATATTTTCGCACTTCATCCGAATCATCATCTTATCCTGAATACTTCCTGTGATTGTAGATAGTAAAGCAATAGCTTCTGCTCTATTCTCGATGGAGTAGTCATTTCCTCCAAAGTATTCTTTATATTTCGCTCTAACTATTGAATTTGGTACATTAAGCTCAAACCAGAATGGCCTTGTCATAAATATGTAATCCATTGGCTATCTCCTTTTCTCCAAATACGCAAATAATCATCAATTGAGCTATATCATGTTTCGATTATTTCCACGATTAAAATTGCCGATCATATAAAATAACACGAACTTTTGCATTGAGACTATTATACCATATTTTGTTTCAAGAGTGTTCAGCGCCGTCACAGGAATGTGGCGGCTTTTCTTATATTCAGAATCAACTCAGAAAGGAAGAATGCCCTATGGCAAAACAGCCGAAAACCAACGCGCCTGCGCAGGAGGATGCCCGTATTCAGGAATTCCTCGATATGATATCGCCCTCCATCATCAAATTTAGCACCGATTACTTCATCTGCGGCAATACTTTCCGCTGTGTGTGGGCCCTGCGGGAATACCCAACCTCCACGGAAGAACAGGCGATCCTGCGTTATCTTGGGGAAAAAGACGGCGTGACGTTGCACATCTATACCCGTCATGTAACCCCGATTGAAGAAAAGAAAATCATCAGCAACGCGGCCAACAAGAACAGGATGCAGCGCAGTAGCACTCAGGACCTCCAGCAAACCGTCACGGCCGAAAGCAACCTGCAGGACGTCGCTACCATCGTGGCGCAAATGCACCGGAGCAAGGAGCCGCTGGTTCACACGGCGGTGTACATCGAGCTGTCCGCCCACGACCTCGACCAGCTCAAGCTCCTGCAGACGGAGGTTCTGACCGAGTTGGTGCGCTCCAAGCTCAATGTGGACCGTCTTTTACTGCGGCAGCAACAGGGCTTCCTGTCTGTGATGCCCTCCGGATGGAATGTGTTCGGGGATCAGTTCGAACGGGTTCTGCCCGCCAGCTCCGCCGCCAACCTGTACCCGTTCAACTATTCCGGCAAGACCGACCCGAAGGGCTTCTGCTTAGGCCGGGACAAATTTGGCAGCAATATCCTCGTCGATTTCAACCGCCGCTCCGACGACAAGACCAACGCCAATATTCTCATTCTCGGCAACTCCGGCCAAGGCAAAAGCTATCTGCTGAAGCTGATCCTGTGCAGCCTGCGGGAATCCGGCATGCACATTCTGGCCTTAGATCCCGAGATGGAATATGAGGATCTGACCCTGAACCTCGGCGGCTGCTTCATCGACCTGATGAGCGGCGAATTCATCATTAATGTGCTGGAGCCGAAAAGCTGGGACGAGCAGACGGAGCCAGTGCTCAATCCGCACGCGAAAACGTCGCCGGATCAGAGCGCCGACGACGGCGGGTTTGTGCCGGAAGCCTTTCGCAAAAGCAGCAAACTCAGCCAGCATATCAGCTTTCTCAAGGACTTTTTTCGCGCTTACAAGGATTTCACTGACAGGGAAATCGACACCATCGAAATCATGCTGGGCAAGCTCTACGACAAATGGGGTATCACCGACCACAGCAATTTCGACCGCCTCAAGCCGGAGGATTATCCCATCCTGTCCGATCTGTACGATCTCATCGAAGCGGAATATAAGGATTTCGACGAGAGCCGACGCCAGCTTTATACAGCGGACTCCCTGCGGGAAATCTGCCTCGGGCTCCACTCCATGTGCAAAGGAGCGGAGTCCAAATTTTTTAACGGCCACACGAATATCACCAGCAGCGAATTTGTGACCTTCGGTGTGAAGGGTGTGCTCAACGCCAGCAAAAATCTGCGCAACGCCCTGCTATTCAACGTTTTGTCCTACATGAGCAACGAGCTTCTGACCATCGGCAATACAGCGGCCAGCATCGACGAGCTGTACCTGTTTCTCACCAACCTGACCGCCATCGAATATATCCGGAACTGCATGAAACGCGTCCGCAAAAAAGAAAGCGCAGTCATCCTCGCGTCGCAGAATCTGGAGGATTTCAACGTGGAGCACGTCCGCGAATTGACGAAGCCTTTGTTCTCGATTCCTACTCATCAGTTCCTGTTTAACGCCGGTTCCATCGACGCGCGGTTCTACATGGATACGCTCCAGCTGGAGAAATCCGAATACGAGCTGATCCGCTACCCCCAACGCGGCGTGTGCCTCTACAAGTGCGGCAACGAACGGTACAACCTCATGGTTCAGGCGCCGGAGTATAAGGCGGCGCTGTTCGGAAAGGCGGGCGGACGGTGATAAAGCATGGACATGAAGGATCAGCGCTTCGGTATTGAGGTGGAGATGACCGGCCTCACCCGGCAGCAGGCCGCACAGGTGGCCGCTGAGCATTTCGGCTCGTCCGTCCATTTTGACGGTACCTATTACGGGATTTATTCCACGCTGGACAGCGAGGGGCGTCAATGGAAATTCATGAGCGACGGCAGCATCGACACGCAGAAAAAAAGCGGACGGCAGATCGTTTCCGCCGACAGCGACTACAGCGTGGAGATGGTCAGCCCCATCTGTCGCTACGGGGATATCGAAACGATACAGGAGCTCGTGCGGAAGTTGCGTGGGGCCGGGATGTTGGTCAACAGCTCCACCGGCATCCACGTTCATGTGGACGCGTCGCCTCACGACGCGAAGACGCTCCGGAACATTACCAACATCATGGCTTCCAAGGAGGATCTGATTTACAAGGCCCTGCAGGTGGAGGTGGCGCGGGAGCGGCAGTATTGCAAAAAGGTAGATCAGAGCTTCCTCGATGAAATCAACCGGAAGAAACCTAAAACGCTGGACGAGGTCAGCCGCATCTGGTACGGCGGTGAATCCCGCAGCAGCCAGCATTATGACAACAGCCGCTACCACTGCCTGAACCTGCATTCCGTGTTCCAGAAGGGTACGATTGAGTTTCGCCTCTTCAATTCCACCACCCACGCCGGAAAAATCAAGGCGTACATTCAGCTCTGCCTCGCCATCTCCACACAGGCCCTGAACCAGAAGTGCGCCAGTCGGCAGAAAACCCACAGTACCAATGAAAAATACACCTTCCGCACCTGGCTTCTGCGGCTGGGGCTGATCGGGGACGAATTCAAGACCGCCAGGCTTCACCTGCTGGAGCATCTGGACGGGTGCATCGCGTGGAAAGATCCGGAGCAGGCCCTGCGGCAGAAGGAACGGTTAAGGCAGAAAAAAGAAAAAGAGCTGGCCGAGGCCGCGCAGACGGTATCGGGACAGCCGGAACCTACAACTGAAAACGGACAGGAACAGGCCGGGGAGGAAGAAAGCCCCGGCTTTTCTCTGTCCATGTAGAAGGAGGAACCATTTCGATGAAATCCGAAACCCTGTACATCGCCTACGGCAGCAATCTCAACCTGCCGCAGATGGCGTTCCGCTGCCCCACCGCCAAAGTGGTCGGCGTCAGCGAAATCAAGGACTACGAGCTACTGTTCCGCGGCAGCCGGAGCAGCGCGGTTGCTACGGTGGAGCCGTTCCAGGGCTCCAGTGTCCCTGTTCTTCTGTGGAAGTTGAAGGATCAGGATCTGCAGGCCCTTGACCATTATGAAGGCTATCCGAGTTTTTATCGCAAGGAGCTTCTGCCGGTGGAGCTGAACGGAAGAACAGCCTCCGCGATGGTTTACATCATGAACGACGGGCATCACTTCGGGACTCCCTCCGATTATTACCTGAACACTATTCTAGAGGGCTACCGCACCTCTGGCTTCAATACGGATTTTCTGGAACAAGCCGTGGAGAAATCCGTCCGGCTGGCACAGGAGCAGCAGGAAACGGAACCGGAGCAAGGTACGCTGTTCGGACCGAAATGGTGGTAAAGAAACGAGCCATACCATCCGGTACAGCTCGTTTCTCAGCTGTCTCTTAACATCGCCTCAATGGTCGCGTAAAGAATCTGAAGCTGTTTCTCATTGCATTGCCGCATCAGCCGTTCGGTTTTGCGGTAGGTCTCCAGCCCATCCGCCCGTTCCGGAAAGAACAACGTGTCCAGCGACAGGTTCAATGTCCGCACCAGCCGGTACAGAAGCTCTATCGACGGCTTGCGGTGTTCGCTTTCAATATGCTTGACATGCGTCGGCGTAATCCCGACCAGCTCTGCCAATTCCTCCTGCGAAAGGTGTTTTTCCAGACGCGCGGCGCGGATAGCCGATCCAAGCTCACCCTTTTCCAATTCGGTTTTCATAACTATCAGCTCCTTTATATATTAGCTTACAGAGTCTATTTACGGTTGAAAATTAGCTAATAGAGATTTATAATATCTCTTATAGCTAACTATACAAGAATTTATACAGAAGGAGTAAAAAGTATGGGAAATCGATCAGGGAATAGCGAGCTGGATCTTTACCGCACCTGTTGCTTTACGGGGCTACGGCCGCAGAAGCTGCCCTTCGGCTTCGACGAGGGCAACAGGCTGTGCCTGCAAATCAAAGAACGGCTGAAGCAGGAAATAATCCGTCTGATTACGGAGCAGCATGTGACCCATTTCATCAGCGGGATGGCTCTCGGTGTGGACCAATGGACAGCCGAGGTTATCTTGTGTCTGCAGGAGCAGTATCCGGATATCACGCTGGAGTGCGCGCTTCCTTGCGAAACACAGGCGGCCAAGTGGTCGGTAAACCAGCGGGAACGCTATTTTTCCATCGTGGAAAGGTGTTCAAAGGAAACTATGCTGCAGACCAGCTATACGCGCGACTGCATGATAAAACGCAACCGTTACATGGTCGACCGCAGCCGGTATGTGCTGGCTGTTTGGGACGGCTCCAACGGCGGGACGGGCTATACGGTCCGATACGCCCGGAGCCAAAACCGGATCGTACAGATCATCAACCCAACTGAATTATAAAAAAACATACCGCAGAAACAGGGTGCTTCCGGTTGTTCGGAAAACATCCTGTTTCGTGCTGAAAGGGGGAAAATCACTTGGCAGCTCCCGCAATTGCCTTGGCGGTCAAGGCCGCCATCGCCGCCGCCACCGACAAACGAACGTGGAAGGCGGCCGGAATCCTGATCGCCGCCATTCTGACGCCCGTCATTCTGGCAATCGTCCTGATTCTCAGCCTTCTCTCCGGCACCTCCCAGCATAACAACGCCGCCGTTGACCTGTGTTTCAACGGCGGCGCTTTCTCGTCCTCCGCGCCCGCCGAGTATACCGCTCACATCGAGGATATGAGGAACTGTTTTTCTGCGCTGGATCAGGCGATCTCCGGCGCGGAGGCGGAGATGGACGGCGGCACGCTCGACAGCGTCCGGATCAAATCCATTTTTTACGCTCTGAATTTCGGCGCCGACCACTTGTCCCTGTCCGGCGCGGAGGCCAGATCCTTTGTGGACTGCTTCGTCAGATATGAGGAAAGGACCAAAACTGTGAAGGATGAGGCGACCGGCGAGGAAAAAACGGAAACCGAAACGGTCGCCGTTCCGGTCGGTCTGGACACGGCCTACGCGAACCTCTCGACGTCGGGAATCCCGGCTGGCAGCGACGACAGGACCAACGCGCAGAAGATCTATGAAAAGGTTGCCTGTGGCGGATCAGGATCGTATTCCGGCGGAATCGATCGAGGCGGCGGAAACGGAATCGCGCTGGACGGGCTTACCCTGCTCCACCCAGAAACCAAAAACAACCTGGACCTGGTTATCTACGCGAAGAACGCCTATGACTCCGGCTGGGGATATGTGTGGGGCACCTACGGCGATGTCCTGACGGATTCGCTGTTCGCGTCCAAGCTGAAGCAGTACCCGGACGGCGTGGGCAGCTACGCGGATTTCATTCGTGAAAACTGGCTGGGCGGCAGGACAACAGACTGTGTCGGGCTCATCAAAGGCTACGGCTGGTTTGATCCCGGCACGAAAGCCATTGAATACGGGACCAACGGCATGAAGGACGTGGGCGCGGACGGCATGCACAGCGCCGCCATCGTCAAAGGCTCCATGGACACCATGCCCGACACGCCCGGCCTCGCCGTCTGGAAGTCGGGGCACATCGGCGTCTACATCGGAAACGGCGAGGTGGTCGAGGCGATGGGCACGAAATACGGCGTGGTAAAAACAAAGCTGGCGGGCCGCGGCTGGAGCGCGTGGCTGCAGATCCCGTACATCAGCTACATTACGAAATAGGAGGAAAAACAAATGAGCATAACGGAACTGAATCTGTCCTTCCCCACGGAGAAGCTGGACGCTCTCCGCTTTTTTATGGATAAAAAGCAGCAGAGCATTGAGCATGAACTGCAGGATTATCTGGACAAAACCTATGAAAAGCTGGTTCCCGCGCAGGTACGGGAGTATGTGGAGAGCCGCATGGAGCCGGTGTCCGCACAGCGGCAGGAATCCCCGGCGCCAGCCAGAGAGCGCCCCGCGCGCCAGCCCCGCCGTTCCCGGCAGGCGGCATCCGAGGCGGCGTCGGTGCCGGAAGCTCCGCCCGAGCCTGAGGGCCCTGACGAGCAGGAGGGTCAGGGCATGACCTTGAACATGTGATCCACAGAAGAAGGAGGTGCGAGCTATGATCAAGCTCGGTGTGGACAACGGAAACTACAACACTAAATCCTCAGAGGGGATGCTCTATGCCTCCGGCTATGCGGTGAGCGACAAGGAATTCATCACGCCGGAGATGCAGCTTTTCTACGAGGGAAAATATTATGCTGTCGGAGAACGCCGCCTGCGCTTTCAGCAGGATAAAACCAAAGAGCCGGATACCTTCATCCTGACGCTCCCGGCCATCGCGGAAGCGATGAAAAGGACAGGAGCCGTCAATGCGGAAATCATCCTCGGTGTGGGGCTTCCCATCGACAGCTATGGAACGCAGAAGGACGCATTCCGCCGGTATTTTCTGCATGACAATCTCTCGTTTATGTTCGAGGGTACAACTTACCGCTGCCGTATCGCGGACTGTAAAGTGTTCGCCCAGGGGCACGCGGCGCTTTGCCGGTACTATCAACAGCTGAAGGAATACCGGAGTATCACGCTGGTGGATATCGGCGGGTACACCGTGGACGTTCTCACTGTTCACAATTTCAGATTAGACAGATCCAGCTGCGCCAGTCTGCGCATGGGAACCATCACGCTTTACAGCCGGATTCAGGACGCGCTCCAGAAAAACGACATTCTGCTCTCAGACGAGCTCATCACCGACGCCATCCGCGGGCAGATTCAGCACGCCGACCGCGGGCGGATCGATACAGTAGTGAAACAGTCTGTCGCAGTCTACTGCAAGGAGCTGTTCAACGCTCTTCGTGAAAGAGGGCTCGACCTGAAGCTCCCCACCGTGTTCGCGGGTGGCGGCGCGGAGCTGCTGGAATCCCGATTGCGCGGCGAGGGCATCAATACAGTGGCGGTCCTGAACCGATTTGCCAACGCGGACGGGTACCGCCTCCTGATGGGGTGAGCCTATGAGAAAGCGGTACTATCTTTCGTTTGACATGGATGATCCCAGGCATCGGGAAGCCGAAGCCCTTCTTGCCGATCAGGGCAGCCGCCAGCGCACCGAGTGTGTGGTTTCCGGCCTACTGGCGGCGAAGCAGGCAGATCACATAGAGCGGATTATCCGGCAGGCAGTCAGTGAGGAACTAAAAATCCTCCAATGTCGGTCATCCCCTCTACTGGCGGATGCGGCCGATAAAACGCAGTTGGCCGATCTCCCAGACAGCCTCATCCACGCGCTGGACGAAATATAAACCAAGTTGGCTCAACTATTTCGTGCCTTCCGGAAGTCGCATGGAAAGTTGCACCAACCTGGCTCACTTCTGAGAAATCGATATGGAAAGGAAGCAATCATCTATGAAAATGTCAACTGTTCAGATCCGGTATGACAGCGAAAAGTTGAGCGCCCTTCGGGAACACATGAGCGAAGCTGAGCTTCGCGCCGGACTGGAGGAACACCTGCAGGAACTCTATGAGCGGAATGTTACGGCGGAGCTGCGAAAAGCTCCCGGCCGCCGGGATGAAAGCGCCGCTGTCTGAGAGATACGGCGGTCTCGCTTTTTTTCTCTCTGCCGTTCGCGCTGCAGGCGCCATGGCATCCCGCTGAATGCGTACTGCGGCAGCATCCAAGCTGAATCGGAGAATCTGACGGGCCAAATGACACAGCAGATATGAAAGCCCGCGTCACCGCCCGTGTGCCCCTGTGCCGCGTTTTCCCCACGGGATGGCACGTTTACACCATCAAAAACGGTTGCGCCCCGTGTCGGAGCCTTGCACGGAAATTTGGCAGACAGCCGACCGGCAAGACTCCGGAGCCCGAGGTGAACCATGGGGTCGAAAACGATGCGGGTTAAAGAAGCGGGGTCGTAAAACGCCCCCGCTTCGGCTTACACCGCCCCGCAACGCGGGTCGGGGACGTTTCTCACCGGGGTCAGAATCCGGCCCGTGGAGTCGCTTCCGGGGTCGTGAGAAAAGCGGAATGTCGAAAACACAAGCTAAATCAAGAATTTCTTAGGGGTTGTGACCGGTGTTGCGGCCCCTTTTCGCGTGAATGGAGGTTTTTGCATGCCGGAAGAAACAATGAACAAAAAGAAGTTTCCGCTTTGGATGTATCCGGAAACCAGGAAGCTGGTTTCGGATTGGTATGAACGGGACAATTGCCAGAGCCAGAGCGAATTTATTGAAAAAGCAATCAAATTTTACTGTGGTTATATCTCCGCGGAGGAGGGCGTGCGCTATCTTCCAGCCGCTATCACCTCGGCCATGACCGGCATGGTGGACGGCATGGAGAATCGCATGGCCCGCCTGATCTTCAAGCTGGCGGTAGAAATGAGTATGATGATGAACGTCCTCGCCTCCACCGCCGATGTGGACGAAGCCACCCTTCGCCGTCTGCGGGGCAAGTGCGTCAGCGATGTGAAGAAATCAGTCGGCGCCGTGACCTTCGAGGATGTGGCGAGATTCCAGAAGGGTGAATGATTATGCCCCGGATTATCTTCAAGTGCCGGTATCTGAAAAACGCGGCGGCGCACGCGGAAAATCTGGTGACCTATGTTGCGACACGGGAGGGCGTCGAAAAAATTCCGCAGAATAGGCGGAGCCTCCCGGCCACAATTAAACAGAAGCAGCTCATCGCGGATATCCTCGCACGGTTTTCCGACTCCGACCGGCTGTTTGAGTACGAGGACTATCAAAACAGCCCGACCGTGGAGAACGCCTCGGAGCTGATTTCCGCGGCGCTGGATCAGAATTTCGATCAGCTGTCGCATCAGGAGGTCTACGTCAACTATATCGCCACCCGCCCCCGCGCCGAGAAGCTTGGCGCCCACGGCCTGTTCTCCGATGAGAATACGCCGCTGGTGCTGTCGCGGGTGGCGGAGGAAGCGGCCCGGTACACGGGCAACATCTGGACGCCGATCATTTCCCTGCGGCGGGAGGACGCCGCCCGGCTCGGTTACGACAACGCCGCCGCTTGGATGGCGCTCCTGCGCAAGCAGCGGAACATGTTTGCGGAGCAGATGAAGATCGCACCGGAAAATCTCCGCTGGTACGCCGCTTTTCACAACGAGGGTCATCATCCGCACTGCCACATGATCGTCTATTCCGCCGATCCCCGTGAGGGCTACGTCACCAAACCGGCCATCGAAACAATGCGGAGCAGCCTCGCGCGGGAAATCTTTCAGCAGGATCTGCTCCAAATTTATTCCGAACAGACTGTGTTGCGTGATTCCCTGACCGCGGAGAGCCGGGATACCCTGCAGGAGCTGCTGGAGCGGATGCGGACCGGTACCTGCGCAAACCCGGTCATTGAGGATCTGATGTCCCGGCTGGCGGAGCGGCTGAAGTACACGGCCGGGAAAAAACAGTACGGCTACATGAAGGCTCCGCTCAAGGAGTTGGTCAATCAGATTGTGGACGAGCTGACGAAGGACGAACGGGTGGCGGCGGCCTATGCCAAATGGCAGGAGCTCCGCAACGAGGTTCTGCGCACCTATAAGGATAAACTGCCCGAACCCTTGCCACTTTCCCAGCAGAAGGAATTCAAGCAGATTAAAAACATGGTGATTGCAGAAGCGGTCAGCCTCGGCAGTCACCATGTTACGTTTGAGGGAGATGAGAATGCCGGGCCGTCTTCTGAAGAAGAAAACGCCACAGAGGAAACGGAACCCGAACTGCCTCTATCGGAGCTGCCTGAAACAGTCATGGATCAGGATGGTTCCCCGGATTACGGCGTTTCGGACGATGCCCCGTCTTCGGATTCCGATAGGGCTGCGTCCGACAGGCCCCATATCGCATGGAATGACCGTTATAAGGAGGCCCGTACGTTCCTCTTCGGCAATGATGAGACTGAGCCGGACTTTGAGCAGGCCCTCCGGCTGTTCCGGGAGGAAGCGGAAGATGGTAACGCCCTCGCCATGCACGACCTTGGCCGAATGTATGCGGACGGGCTAGGTGTGGAGATCGACACTGACACGGCTTTCAGCTGGTACGCCAAGGCCCTCTCAACTTTTGAGGACATCGAATCACAAAAGGAAAACCGGTATGTGGAATACCGGATCGGCAAAATGTACGCGGCGGGACTCGGCACGGAACAGGATTATGAGGCTGCTGCCGGATGGTTTAGCGAAGCGGTCGCTAAGCGCCACAAATACGCGCAGTATTCCCTCGCCGGGCTGTACTTCCACGGGCAGGGTGTGAAGCAGAGCTATGAAACCGCATTCAGCCTGTACCTGCGCGCCGCAGTGCAGCACATGCCCTACGCCGATTACGAGCTGGCAAAAATGTACCGGGACGGAGTCGGCACAGCCGTCAACATCGCGGAAGCCGCGCGGCATTTCAAAATCGCCTTCCAGGGATTTCAGCAGATGGAAAAACAAAGCCGCGACGATAAGCTCCAGTACCGCCTCGGTCAGATGCTTTACACCGGAACCGGGACAGAAAAGGATGTGGAGGCAGCCCTCGGTTACTTTGAGAAATCCGCTCGGCTTGGTAATGTCCACGCACAGTACATGCTCGGCAGAATCTATCTGGACGCGGACGGCGGCCATGAAAATGCGGAGCAGGCCGTCCGGTGGCTGACGAAATCCGCGGATGGCGGTAATGCCCTCGCACAGTATGCGCTTGGAAAGCTCTACCGGGACGGAAACCATGTGGAAAAGGACATTCAGAAAGCTATTGCCTTTTTTACATCCGCCGCGGAACAGGACAATTCCTACGCGGCCTATGCCCTCGGCAGGCTCTATCTGCAGAACGAAGATATCCCAAAGGATGTGGACACCGCCGTAAAATGGCTGGAGAAATCCGCAGACCTCGGAAATCAGTTCGCCCAGTATACACTGGCAAAGCTATACCTCTCCGGAGAAGATGTCCCGAAGGATATTCCGAAAGCGCTGGAGCTGTTTCAGAAATCGGCGGCGCAGGGCAACTCATTCGCACAGTATCAGCTCGGCAGACTCTATCTGCTGGGTGAGGATATCTCAAAAAATGTGGATGCGGCCATTCGGTGGCTAACTGCCTCTGCGGAACAAGGCAACCAGTACGCCCAATACGCTCTTGGCAAACTCTATCTGCTGGGCGAAGACGTTCCAAAAGACGTGGACACCGCCGTCCGGCGGCTGACCGCCTCCGCGGAACAGGGCAACCAATATGCTCAATATGCGCTCGGCAAGCTATATCTGGCGGGGCGTGACATTCCCCGCGACCGGAAAGCCGCCATTCGCTGGCTGACACTATCTGCGGAGCAGGGCAACATTTACGCGCGGTTTTTTCTCGATCATCCGGACTCCTTCCGAGATCCGTCGCTTTTCCTCGCGGCGACAAGGCTCCTGCACCATCTGAGCCGAATTTTCCGGGAGGAACAGGAGTGGCTTCCCGGAGGCCCGCGCATGCAGGTGGAAAGCAAACTGCGGCGGAAGATCCGTCAGAAAAAGATCGCCCAGGGTCACGCTCCGGACGATCATGAGCAGAAATTTACCACTTACTAAACAGGATAGGGGGATTATCATGCACAGGCCGTTTGAAAAACCGTGGCAGAAAAAAGAAAACCTGATCATGAAAAAAGCATATCAGCAGGCCGCCTATTCGCCAACGGGCGGCCTTTTTCCGTCGCTGCGGAAAGCGCAAGCGCTGACGAGGGAGGGATTCCGGTATGGACTATGTGTATTTCACGGACGAACAGAAGCAGCGAGCCAACTCCGTGGATCTGGTGGATTTTTTGGAGCGTCAGGGCGAAAAGCTCGTCCGCTCCGGACACGAGTGGCGATGGAAGCGCTATGACAGCGTTACCGTCCGCGGGAACGAATGGTTCCGGCACAGCCGCAAGGAGGGTGGCCATGCTATCGACTTCGTGCAGGAGTTTTACGACATGAGCTTTCCCGAAGCGGTGCAGTGGCTTCTGGGCGGCGAGAGCGGCGTGGAATGGAACCAGACGGGCAAGAACGCTCCGACGCCGGAAAAAGAGTTCGCTCTTCCGGATGCCAATCCAGACATGCGGCGTGTATTCGCCTATCTCATCAAACAGCGTTTTATTGATCGCGAGGTGCTGTCCCGGTTCGCCCATGCAAAGCTTATCTATGAGGATAAGCAGTATCACAATGCCGTTTTCGTGGGACTGGATGAAAACGGGATTGCCCGTCACGCCCACAAGCGCGGCACTTATACCCAGGGAGAACCATATAAGGGAAACACGGAGGGCAGCGATCCCCGGTACAGCTTTCACTGGATCGGCAAAAGCGACAGGTTGTACGTCTTTGAGGCACCGGTGGATATGCTGTCCTTTATCACTCTACACCCAAAAGATTGGATGAATCACAGCTATGTCACGCTGGACGGCGTGTCGGAACACGCCATGCTCCGGCAGTTGGAGCTCCACCCGAATCTGAAAAAAGTTATTCTCTGCCTGGATCACGATGAGGCGGGCATCGAAGCCACTGGTCGGCTCCGGGGCATTTTAGCTGAACGAGGATATATGGATACCGAAGTCCTGCAATCTGTCTGGAAGGACTGGAACGAGGACGTGAAGGCCCTGCATGGGGTTACCCCCATCCCGGCGTCGGAGCATCCCAAACTGGAACTTTTACCGAAGGTATGCGAAGGAATTTCCAGCCTGTGCGAAGCGCTTTCCACGCAGAGGGATCTGCGCGCTTTTCTGGCTGACTGCGCGCGGGAGCTGGAACCGCTGACCGCGTCCGGGAAGGTGACGTCTGAGAATACGGGCATGGCCGTGGACAGTTTGGAGTGCATGGCGGCGGGCTCCCTGCTGCTTTTGAAAGACCTGTGCCGACAGATGGAACGGCCCGTGACCGCGGAGCAGCTGGTGCGTAAACTCCAGTCGGAATACAAGCCCCATGAGGACAGAGGCTGGCTGCGTTCCAGAATGGAGAACATCCGGCGTGATTTCGCGGACATCGGCAAGCAGGTAGACACACCCGGCATCCGCAGCGAGGACGATATGCGGCAGCTCTGCCGGTCTTACCTGAACTTCGCCCTGGACTGCGTCAAGGCCCGGATGTTTGTGGAGCTGGAATCACCGGAGTTGATTCCAGAGCAGGAGCAGGCCGTAAATTTTACGATGAGCATGTAGGACGCGCTCCCTCCTAAATTATATTTTTTTCCTTGATTGATTTCATGCTAAAATAGCGTATAATATTAGCATGAAACGAAATTGGGGGGAGGTGATCCCGCATGTACGCGGAAACCCTGCAATCCCTTTGTGAACAGAGCGGAGGCATCCTGCTCACGAAGGATATTGTTAACGCCGGCGTTCCCAGCAGTTATCTGACAGCATTTTTGAGAGATGGCAAGCTGGAACGTGTCGGGCATGGCGTGTATATCACGCCGGATGTGCTGGAAGATAAGATGTTCACCCTGCAGGCCCGAAAAAACCGGCTGATTTATTCTCACGATACTGCCCTGTTCCTGCACGACCTGACTGACCGTGATCCGCTGACATACAGCGTAACGGTGCCGACCGGCTACAACACCAAGCGGCTGACGGAGGAAGGGCTCAGCGTGTTTTCCATCAAGCCTGATTTATACGGGATGGGAATCACGACGGCGCAGTCACCCTTTGGCAGACCAATCCGGGCTTACGACGCGGAGCGCACTCTGTGCGACATGCTGCGCAGTCGGCATCAGATGGACGGCGCGCTTTTCCCGGAAGCCCTGAAGCGGTATGTCCGAAGAAAGAATAAAAACATTCCCCTGCTGATGCGGTATGCGGAATCGCTCCGCGTTAACAAACTGCTCCGGCAGTATTTGGAGGTATTGCTATGAAAACATCCCGGCAGCTTAACGCCCTAATCCGGAACATGGCGAAAGACAAAAGCATCAATGCGCAGATCATTCTCCGGAACTTCATGCTGGAGCGTCTGCTGGAACGGATTTCTCTGTCCCCTTACCGGGAGAACCTGATCCTGAAGGGCGCGGCATGCTGGTCGCGGCCATGGTGGGACTGGACACCCGTGCTACCATGGACATGGACACCACGCTGAAGGGATACCCACTGACTGAGGAATCCGTCCGCTCCGTTTTTACGGATATTCTCGCCGTCCCGGTTGAGGATCACGTGACCCTCACGCTGAAAAAGCTGGAGGAAATCCACGACGAAGCGGAATATTCCGGCATTCGCGTCATGCTGGAAATGCTCCTGGACGAAACAAGGCAGACCCTCAAGGTTGACATTACAACCGGCGACCCCATCACACCGGCCGCGGTCGATTATTCCTTTAGGCTGCTGTTCGAAGATCGGAGCATTCAAATCAAGGCATACAATCTGGAAACAGTGCTTGCAGAAAAGCTGGAAACCATCTTCTCCAGAAGTACCGCCAACACCCGCATGAGAGATTTTATGACGTGTACGTTTTATGGCACACGCGAAGAAGCGATATCAGTCTTCCTGTCCTGAAAGAAGCGTTTGAGCGAACGGTCAGGAAAAGAGGAAGCGATTTTCTACTACGTGGCGGCATTCGGGAAGGGACGGAGGCGCTGTCCGGCAGCAAGGAAATGCAGGAGCTATGGACACGCTATCAGAAAAAGTATTCCTATGCCGACGACATTGCCTAGGAGGATGCCGTTGCCGCGGCAAAGGAACTGTATGAGAACGCCATGGCTGTGACAGAAAAGTAAGAAACAGAAATTATACATAAGGAAACCGCCGAAGAGCCTGAAAAAACTCTCCGGCGGTTTTCTTATGGACATACAGGCTTTCTAAGGTCTCCATCCTACGAAAACGCAGGTGATTTTATTATCCTTGTCCGCGTCCGAGTAAAAAAGCACGGTGTATTGCTTGGTATAGACGTAATAATGGGAGAGCTTCGAGTCCGTCAAATCCGTATACCACTCGTCGCCGAAGGTATGGTCCTTCGCGTCCTCCGACCAGCCGTCACCGATCATGCCGTCAAAATCGGCGGCATCCACAGTAAACAGCATATGAACGCTGAAATCCTGCCCCGGCTCGTAATACCCCTTCAGGTAGGCTGCGGATTTCGGAATGGTGATGCTGTACTCATCGTTTAGGGTCTTGAGCCATTTATCGCTGAACCCATCCTTGATCTCGGACGGAGAGAATGCTTTATCGATAATGTCTGTGCAGCCGCAGAGCGAGAAAAGGATACCTGCGCTCAGTATCATAACCAATATTTTAGTCAGTCTTTTCATCGCACCCGTTCCTCCTGTATTCCAAAATGTCTCCGGGCTGGCAGTCAAGCGCGGCGCACAACTTTACCAGAGTTGAAATCTTCAACGCCTTTGCTTTTCCGTTTTTAAGAATGGAAATATTAGTGATCGTGATGCCGACACGGTCCGCCAGCTCCGTAACGCTCATTTTTCGCTTGGCAAGCATGACGTCGATATTGAAAATGATCTCGTCCTCCATGTGCCCTCCTTATATCGTCAGGTCGCTTTCTTCCTGAAGGTCCGCGGCTTTTCTTACGAGATGGGACAGAGCGGCCGAAACAGCGGAAATGGCGATTCCGATGACCAGTACGATCAGGGACATCAGCACGATTCCCGGATGGTTCATATCAAGGAGCCAATACACGATGTTCATGACAAAGAAAAAACCGGTGTCTGCCACAGTTAATACCGCGATCCGTTTCAGCAATTTAGCGTTTTCTACGGAAAAAGAGCGATTTCTCCCAATGTTCCCGGCAATCCTCCATCCGAAAGCCAGCACGATATAGCAGGGAATGCCCGTAACCCATATCAAAATCATCCAGGACAGATAGCAATGCGCAAATTCGGGATAGCTTGCCACCAGTGACTGCCCAAGGGACGGGATTACCCATGCGTAAACAAGCAAACCGCATAAGCCGACGACGATAATAATGCATTTCAACCATTTTGACAAAGAGGACTGATTCACAGGTAATACCTTCTTTCCGACGCTTCCTTGTACTGATATCCACAATTATAGTCATCCATTATTCGCATGTCAACCATTATTTGTCGTAACACGATAAATAATGGTATGGATTCTCACTTTACAATTTAGGCTTTTATAAAAAATACGGAGGTGATCTCATTGCAAGCATCCCAAATTATCACCCTGATCGCAGCCGGACTCACCATGTTCGGCGTGATCGGCTTTTTATCCTTTCTGGCCCATTACTACACCCTGAACGGCATCAAGTCCAAGACCGTGGGCGACGGCCAGCACGGTACGGCGCGCTGGGCAACCAAACAGGAAATTAAAAAGACCTATACGGAAGTCAGATTTGAGCCGGAAAAATGGCGCAAGGGAGAAAACCGGCCCACAGCGCAGGGATTGGTGGTCGGCTGGCGAAAAGCGTCCCTGTTCGATAAAACGGCTCCCCATGGCTACGCGCTGGTGGATGACGATGATATCCACTGTCTGATGATCGGTGCGGCAGGTGTCGGCAAGACCGCGAATTTCCTCTATCCGAACCTCGAATACGCCTGTGCCTGCGGCATGTCTTTCATCACCACCGATACGAAAGGCGACCTCTACCGCAATTACGCGGGAATCGCAAAGGATGATTACGGTTACCATGTGGCGGTCATCGACCTGCGCAACCCCACCCGCTCGGACGGCAACAATCTGCTCCATCTGGTCAACCGGTACATGGATCTGTATCTTAAAAACCCGGAGAACTTGGCGTATAAAGCCAGAGCGGAGAAATATGCCAAAATCACAGCAAAGACTATCATCAACTCCGGAGGTTTCGACACTGCTTCGGCCGGACAGAACGCTTTCTTCTACGATGCGGCCGAGGGGCTTCTGACCTCTGTCATCCTGCTGATTGCCGAATACTGCGAGCCGAAGCAGCGGCACATCGTGTCGGTGTTCAAGCTCATTCAGGATCTGCTGGCGCCTAGCGGCGTGAAGGGCCGGACGCTTTTCCAGATGCTTCTGGCGCATCTGCCCGACGAGCACAAGACCAAATGGTTCGCCGGCGCCGCGCTCAACACGGCGGAGCAGGCCATGCAGAGCGTCCTGTCCACGGCGCTCTCCCGGCTTAACGCTTTTCTGGATTCCGAGCTGGAGCAGGTGCTGTGCTTCGACACCGCCATTGACGCGGAAAAATTCTGCACGGAGAAAAGCGCCGTCTTCCTCGTCATGCCGGAGGAAGACAACACGAAGTATTTCATCATTTCGCTGATCGTTCAGCAGCTCTATCGGGAAATTCTTTCGGTGGCCGACGAGTACGGCGGCAAGCTGCCGAACCGGGTGATGATGTTCCTCGACGAGATAGGAACCATCCCAAAAATTGAGTCGGCCGAGATGATGTTCTCCGCCAGCCGGTCGCGCCGCGTGTCTATCGTCGCCATCATCCAGAGCTTTGCGCAGCTGGAGAAAAATTACGGCAAAGAGGGCGCCTCCATAATAATTGACAACTGCCAGGACACCGTGTTCGGCGGCTTCGCCCCCAACAGCGAGTCGGCGCAGATTCTCTCGAAAGCCCTTGGTAATCAGACCGTCATGAGCGGCTCCATCAGCCGCGGGAAGAACGATCCCAGCCAGTCCCTGCAGATGATCGAGCGGCCGCTGATGACGCCCGACGAGCTGAAATCCATGCCCAAGGGCCGGTTTATCGTCACAAAGACAGGGGTTTACCCGATGCGTACCCGGCTGAAGCTGTTCCTCGAATGGGGCATCACCTTCGGCAAACCATATGAGATCGCGGAGCAATCCGCCCGAAAGGTGGAGTACGCGAACCGGCACTCACTTGAGGAAGAAATCATCCGGCGCAACGCCGCGTGCGAAGCCGATCCGGAGGAAAAGGTGGAACCCGATTCTTCTGCCTCCGCCGGTATCCAGCATACCCCCGCACTGGAGCATAAGGTGCCGGAGCAGCAAAAGCCCTCGATACGGATATAGCGGGAGGCGATTCAATGAGCTATTTTTCCTCGCTTTATTCCTCGGTGCTGCCCCACCGGGCAAGGGCGGTGTATATGTATCTGCGCGATCGGGCCGACCAGGACGGCAAATGCTATCCGGCGATTGGTACCATCGCCAGGGAACTGAAGCTGTCCCGCAGCACCGTTAAACGCGCGATTGCCGACCTTGAAAAAAGCGGTTACCTGCGCAGGGAGCAGCGCTGGCGGGAAAACGGCGGCAAGAGCAGCAACATGTTTTATCTGACGAAGGCTGATTCCAGTTAGCGCCGAAAAACGGACGTTCCTCCAAGGGGGAGGTCTGTCCATACGCTGGACTGTGGTACGGTTCATGGTGAACCGTCAGTGAAGGTCCCACTCTAACAGAAAGCTAACGTCAGAGAAAAACAATCTACTCTACGGGAAAGGGCCATCTCCCCGTAAGAAGATGACCCTTTGCTCATTTCGTGTCCAGCAACGCCTTGACGGTTGCTGTAACAACCTGAAGATCCCGCTCGTCACACAGCTGAATCATGTGAATGATGTGTTCCTTTTTCTTATCTGTGTGTTTAATTTCAGGATAGAAGATGGTATCCGCGGATATTTTCAAGGCGCGAATGAGCTTAAACAGCACTTTTACTCTCGGCAATTTATTCTCATTTTCAATTGCCATGATATACCGCGTCGTGATCCCGGTTTGTTCGGCAAGAGCGTCCTGTGTCATTCCAGTAGCCAGTCTTGCGTCTTTGATCGTCTGGCCAAAGTTATTCAGTAGTTCCTCCACTGTCAGTTCACCTCCAAGGAAATTTTACCGTGGAGGAAGAAAAAAGAGAACGAACTGATGATGACGGTTATGGCGAATTATTTATCAAGGACTTGCTTCCCTTTGCTCTCCCGCACATACTTAATGGGAGTATTTATTGCAGCTAGACCATGTGTATGAGCGATTCCATGTCTTACCGACATTGTGTACCTTTGATGTTGCTTTTTAACTTTATAAAATCGTAATAGCAAAAGCTTTAGGCCATTACACCGCTGACAATATCGCATCAATCTGCGACAGAGCCTTATAGGCGTTCTTATATGCTGGGCAAGCATCTGATGGAATTGCATAGTTTCTTGTGAGGCTTCTGAGTTTTTCCAATAAGGCCGTTGCTCTGCCAGTATCCATACCATCTTCAAGTACGGCCTGCAGTTCGTCTGTTACCTGTTTAACTTCCATCAACTCCGGATGTTTCGCCCCATGTATTTTCTGCACTTTCGGTAGAAACATATTCAGTGTCTTAAACGATTTCTGTACAGATTTCGAGCAGTTCTTTAAATGATTTGATCTTCCAAACATCTATTGTCCTTCTTTTCCTTTTTTCTCATTATACTGGAGACTTTCGCCGCTTACCTTGATTTATATCAAGTTTATAATTTTTAAAAGAAGAGGCAGAAGCCATAAACATTCGTGGCTTCTGCCTCGAAACCATGTTGCTCCTGTTTGCCAGATAGGTATAATCCGCCTATTATAAGACGTTTTCCAATGCATCTTTCTGTAAGAGGCGTATGTTTTTCCCCGACCGTCCCAGAAATCCATCATCTTCAAACTGTCGCATTCGTCTTGAAAGGGTCTCGGGTGTGGTAGCTAAAAATGCTGCTAACTCCTTCATAGACAGTGGAAGTACAAATGTATCCGCCCCGGCGACCTTTGACAGGTCAATTAGGTAGGAAGCTAGTCTTAACGCGACACTTTCCGTCGCTGTGCGGGTAGTCAACTGGTCCGCCTCTGCCAGCTTGCGGCTGTATTCTTCCAGCAGCTTGACACTGATAGCAGGATATTGTATGAGCAGCTCCATGAATTCCTCACGCCCTATGACACACGCCTCAATATCTGTCAGTGCTTCCCCAAAACTGTTCGGATTGCTGGAGCCAAATAAGGTGTCTTCTCCTATAACACTTCCAGGCTCCAGTACACGAAGCAACTGTTCCTTCCCAGAACCCGAAAGCTGATAAACTTTGATCCTGCCTTTTGCAAGGATAAATAATCCACATGATTTATTGGGAGAATAGATAATTTCTCCTTTTGCATAACAGCGGTGTTGCATGATTCCGCTGATTTTCTCCAGGTTTTCGTGACTTAAGTGATTGAAAATCGGCACATTCTCTGCACATACGTGTCCTGACATTTTTTCCCTCCATTCCGAAAACGTTTTGGCGAGGTTCTTTTAAGCAGCTTTGCTTATATTTTCTGTAAGCTTTGCCAAAAGCTCATAGGTTCTACAAAAAGTAGCACATGCATCTGCNGGAACCATAAAACTTCCNGTTATGGATTTCAGTTCATCTAACAGCTTAGCCATTTCTTCACTGCTTTTACCGGATTTTGCGCCTTTAAGAATGTCTGAATAAATTTCTCCCACTCTGGAAAGCTCCGGATGGTTTCCAGAGTGAACGCGCTGTACGACTGGTAAGATCTTGTTTAATTCCTTTACATCGCTGCTATTTACAATTTCCTGATATGTCATGTTAACTCTCTCTTATCTTTTATTCTTATGAAAGTTTCAATACTTCATAGCCGATACTTCTGACAACCTCGGCGAGCTTTTCAGGTTCCGTTGTCTGTTCATCGTACTGCACCTTGGCTTTACTGGAGTTGAACAAGATGGACACGGAATCCACTCCCGGAGCATTCTTCAGTACGGCCTCGATTTTCTGTGCACACATAGGACAGACCAGTTCGCCCAACTGCATGGTACATTTTTTCATATTAAATTCGCTCCTTTTTCATTGATATCATGATTTTAACATGGGTTGCTTATCAAATACTTGATGCAGATCAACTTTTTACAATCCATGATTTAAACTGCGCTTTTTCCATGGACTCATAACCCTTCATGATTTCTTTGTTCTATGAAGAAGCCGCATAGCATTCAGGATGACCACCAGGATACTTGCTTCATGTATAAACATGCCGCTTGCCATGCGGATATATCCGGCAAAAAGTCCCGCTAAAAGCAACAGCACCGTACCGACGGCAATCACGATATTCTGTTGCAGGACACTGACTGTTCTTTTTGCCAGCTTTATCGCCACCGGGATGCTCTCAAGGTTGGAGCGCATCAGAACCACATCCGAGGTTTCCACAGCCACATCTGTTCCGCCTCCCATGGCAATTCCTGTGTCAGCTGCAGCAAGTGCCGGGCTGTCATTAACGCCGTCCCCTACGAATGCAACGATTCTGCCTTCTCTTTGCATCTTCTGTATTACAGAAAGCTTGTTCTCCGGCAGAAGTTCTGCCTGCACTTCATCTATTCCAATCTCTGCTGCAACTGCTTCTGCTGTCTTACGATTATCTCCCGTGAGCATCACTGTCTTTTTGATGCCCAGACGCTTTAGATTTGCAATCGTTTCTGCTGCGCCATCCTTAATCTTGTCAGAAATAGCAAACAATAATAAAATCTTTTCATTCTCAGAAATCAGAACTGTGGATGCGCCATTCCTTTGTGCCTCTTGTAAATCTCGCTGCTGTTCCTTTGTCAGGGTGATTCCCTGTTCCGTCATCATCCGTTTGCTGCCTGCTATTATGACATTTCCATCTATGTCAGCACGAACTCCAAATCCTTTCAATGTCTCACTGGCAACCGCTTTTTCCACTGTAACATCCTGCTTCTTTACATAATTCACAATTGCCTTTGCCAGCGGATGATCGCTTGTACTTTCTAAGGCTGCCGCCAACTTCATAGCACCTGGAATATCTTCTGTGTAGCTGTAAACATTTGTCACATCAGGATGACCTGTAGTAAGTGTTCCTGTCTTATCAAACAGGAAGGTATCCACCTTGGCGAAGGTTGTCACGCTGTCACCGCCTTTTAACAACACACTGTCTCTCGCACCGCGGCCGATACCAGCCACGTTGGCTACCGGTGCCCCAATGACCAGGGCTCCCGGACATGCAAGGACAAGAACGGTGATCGCTGTATCCAGGTTACGGGTAATGAGCAGAACAAGTGCTGCAATTACAACGACTGCGGGTGTATACCATTTGGCAAACCTGTCAATAAATCGTTCCACCGGGGATTTCGCATCCTGTGCCTCCTCCACCAGTGCAATAATCTTGGAAAAGGTGGTATCCTCCCCCACACGGGTTGCACGCATCTGTAAGATTCCACTGTCAAGGATGGTTCCGGCATAGACCTGATCTCCAACCACCTTATGAATTGGAACGGATTCGCCGTTGATGCTTGCCTCATTCAGATACCCTTCTCCGAATTCGATGATACCATCAACGGCTACCTTTCCACCAGTCTTGACCAGCAGCAGGGTATCCTCTTTCACCTCATCTGCATCAATCTCCTCTGGTTCAGCTGTCTGGCTCTCCAATCTCCATGCAGTGGCGGGTGCCATCTCTGTAAGCATCCGGATGGCACTGCGGGTCTTCTGCAACGTACGCTGTTCCAGGTATGTTCCGAATTGGAAAAGAAATGTCACGATAGCTGCTTCGCTGTACTCTCCGATAAACAGTGCGCCAAATACTGCAATGCTCACTAAAACTTCAATGCCAATGGCTTTCATCCTCAGTCCTGTGATTGCCCGGAAGAAGATTGGCAATCCTGCTAGCACTGTGGCAACGAGATAACAAATGATTGTGGCTGTTCTCATATTTGTCAGTCGTTCTGCCAGATACCCTAAGACTGTCAGTATGCCTGCTGCAAATGTAAAAGGTGTCGTATACTTTTTAAGGAATTGATTCAGTTTTCGATTCCATTTACTCATGTGTATCTACCTCCTAACTGTCTGAATCGTAGCAGATCCTGTCAGGGAAGTAATTGACGTGTGTCAAAAAACTTATCTTCTTTGTGTCATGAGTCGATATGCAGTTGGCTCAGCGAATCAACATCAATGATTGTAATCTGTGTGGGATCATAGGTGATTAGGCCGTCTTTCCTCATTTTATTCAGTTCTCTTGACAGAGATGGCCTTTGAACCCCTATTTTTTCAGCCAGTTCTTTTTTGGTCATATTCAATTTAATTGTTGCGGATTTTTGAGCGTGGTATTCGTAAAGCAAAAACTCAATAATGCATTGTCGAATTGTCTTTAACGTTAATACTTTAATTTTGCCTGTTAAAATAAGCGTTTTGTCGGATACGGACTGGAGAAAACCCTTCAGAAACTTACTGTTATCCTGGCATAGCTTTAAAATCAATTCTTTCTTGATCTGGAGAATTTCCGCGTCACATTTGGCGGTGATTGTCATGGGATAAAAATTCCTGTGTGAAAACAAAAGGTTTTCTCCCATAACCTCGCCGGCAGAAAAACTGCAAATCGTGAGCAGATCCCCATTCGAATCAATTTTTTGTACCGAAACAGCCCCATTTAAAATGATGTCGAGGTTTTCACATTTTTCGTTCTGAAGATGTACCACGGAATCTTTGGAATAAGTTCTGATATGGTAAAGATTGTTTTGAAACAATTTATCCAACTCATCAGTAGAGAAGCAGTTAAACAGATCAACCGTTTCAAGTATCGAAAATAAATTATCCAAAATAGCACACCTTTCTTCAAAGGAGTAACCGTGGTTACTCCTTTCACTTTTGTTTTTGATTATAATACATAAGTATCAAAGATGAAAGGGGCCTTAAATGTTTTGGATAAAAAATATGAGAATCAGATTCTGAAATCGATGGATGCCGTGCGCGAAAAAGCACCAGATATCCCGCTTGATTATTTTTTTGATATCTGGAAGGGATTCTGGTTTGGTGAACAAAAGGCAGAAATGCCGTCCATAGCGGTATTGGGGACCGGTATTCCCGAATTATATATCCGAGCTGCCGGTGCGAACCCGCAATTTCTGCTTGGCGGTAATTACTTTACGGATCAATATGCGGAACAGGTGTTTCCGCAGATTTCGGACCCTGTATTGAAATCTGCAAGCAGCATTCTCTTTTCCGGGCAGCTTGCCCGCATGAGGGATATCATCGCCATGGTCGTGCCGGTGAGCAACGCCGACACGCGCAAAGTCCTGCCTTATTTAAAGGATTTGGGGCATCCGGTGATCGTGGTGGAGGAGGAGCCGTTTCTGAATTCAAAAGCCACCCTGCGGTTTCAGTCGTCACAAATGGATTTTGTTATGGAGCTGCAAAAGCTCACACATCGGCCGGTCACCGCCAAGAGCATACGAACTGCCGCGAAGCAGATCACCAGCGCGCATCATGCCCTCCGTTGCCTGAAGGCTATGGACATTCCGCAAATCGCAAAGGATTTTATCAATCAGACCTATTATCTTGCTCCTGACATTCATGAATGGACTGACCACGTGAATGGATTGGCCAAAGAAAATTTGAAACCGATGTCCGAAAACCGGTCTCGTCTGCTTCTGATCGGATCGCCGATCTTTTTCCCTAATGCCAAAATTCCGTCCGTACTACATAATGTTGGTATCCGCGATTATGAGAATCTCTGCGGAATCCCCGATCCGGAGGATTATACGGAGCTTATGAAGCGTGATCCTTCCTCACTGAATTCAATGTTCAGGGAGCTACATGAAATTCATTACAGATCGGCACGAAACGATATTGCCCGCGTGCTGTGTTCTGATACCTCTTTCCTGCAAAACACTGGAGGCGTAATCTACCATCTTCTCAAGGGACAGCTCATGTATGCTTATGAAGCGGAGCGGATCGAAAAAGCCGCGATCAGAGCGGGGATTCCGTTTGTCTGCATTGAAACGGATTATACGAATGCCGATACCGAACAGATCAGAATTCGCCTGGAAGCGTTTTCTGAACTGCTGATGCAGACCGGAAGACTGTCCGCGGTAGTATAAAAATGAATATTCATCAGCTTAAAAACTCAAAACGATCAAGGAGGAACTTATGTCATTCAGCTTTCTTTTACAAGAACTGCATCAAAAGACTGTGGAAAAGAAAAAAGCGGCAAAAGCGCACCGCGGAATTATGACCGTCGTGATAGCAGCCGCTCTTGTCACAATCGTATTTTTCGCTGTCAAAACAAATCTTGCGCGGAGCCCGGCAGTCGGAACCTCAGCGCACGCAAGCAATATAACACAAAACGCCGGGAGTGCGGCCCAGCCAAACGGCGGTAATCAAACCGAAACCGCTATGCAGGCAAAAACACTTAAGCGCATCGAAAATGTTGCCTCTATTTTTGGTATTGCTGTATTGACATCGGGAGGCATGATAATCTATTACAAAAAAAAGAAAAACCGCATTGAACCGCTTCCGGTACTGCAGAGTGAGGGGGAGACACATTGAAACAGCGTAAAATTACGGCTTTCCGTATCATGTGTCTACTGATTGCCGTTGTCGCACTCGTTTTTCTGGGAAGCGGATACCGGATTATTATTTTGTTGCTCAGCATCTTCAGCGCTCTGGTTTTTGGGCGTCTCTGGTGCGGCTATGTCTGCCCGCTGGGCTTTTATCAGGAACTGCTGTCAATGCTTCGGAAAAGGCTGCATATCCCAACATTCCATGTGTCATTAAAAGCAAAGTCCTATTTGCGTCCGCTGAAATGGATCATACTTGTGTATTTTCTGGCTAGTGTTTTGTTTTTTGGAATGCGCCCGGTTATGTACATACGGCCCGACCTTTCCTTCAGCAGCGCGGATATGAGTATTTATAAAATCATCATCGTAGGCGTCGTGACGGGAATTTGCTTTTTGAAAGAACGGGCGTTCTGTAAATACTGCCCGTTAGGGACACTCCGAGGCTTTGTCAATAAAATCAGTTTCGGAAAAATAAAAAAAGACAGCACTGCGTGTACACACTGCCGTGCTTGTCTTGAATGCTGCCCCATGGATATCCGTTCCATTTATGAGGAACGCAGCAAATCCGATATCACTCACTCAGACTGTATTTACTGTATGAAGTGCATTGAGGCATGCCCGGAACAGGATGTGCTTTCCTTTACCTTGTTCGGGAAAACGGTATTGTCATCCAAACGGAATATAAAGCAGGTGAAATAATGGAAGATCGTACATTGGAACGTTATAAGAGAAATATTTCGCGCGTGTCCGCAGGCTCCCTGAAACAGTTGACATCCTCGCGGGATATTCCTGAGGGGCTTGGATATTTCACTGATGTCCTCAGAAAAACATTTGTCGATTTTGAGAAGGATGACAACGAGTACATTGGCAGCTACTGCGTGATGGTGCCGGATGAAATGATATACGCGTTTGGTTACAGGCCGCTTCGCTTATGCGCTGGGCACAGCGTTGCGGCAATGATCGGAGACGAGATTGTCCCGCGTGACGCCTGCCCGGTTTTGAAAGCAACCGCCGGTTTTCACGCAATGCGCGTCATGCCAATCTATCAGCAGTGCAAGTTTGCGGTGCTGCCGATGACCTGCGATGGCAAACGAAAGAGCGCGGCGCTTTTGTCGCAGTACCTTCCGGTTATCCCTTTGCCGCTTGAGATGGATAAGTCGGAGGATCGTTTTGCGCAGAATTTGCAAAACATGCACGCGCTCATGAAAAGTATTTCCAAAGAAACGGGCCGCAGGTTTTCCAACCGAAAACTGATCGAATCATGCAAAAGCATTAATGCGGCACAGCAAGAAGCATACAAACTATACGCTCTGCTCTCATCTGACAATCCGTCTGTCATGGGTTCACAGGTTATGGCTGTGCTTAACAGCTATTGCTATGATACACCGGAAAGCTGGACGCAGCATGCGAAAATGCTGAATGCCGGACTCTCTCACAAAGCGGCTGTAATGCAACCGCTTAAGAGGAAAAAACCGCGTATCTTTATTGCGGGCTCTCCCATTACATTTCCAAACTATAAACTGCCGTTTTTGATGGAAAGTCTGGGGGCGCAGATCGTCGGAGACGAGACGTGTATGGCGGGGCGGCTTTTATATGACCCGGTTGTTCCTGACGATTACAGTACGGATGGTATCTTGCGTGCGCTTACGGCACGATATGTCTGCGCATGTACGTGCCCGGTATTCGAGCAGACGGATGACCGTCTCAGCAGTCTCACAGAAAAGTTGCGTCAGACGAAGGCGGAGGGCGTTATCTATCATATCCTGCGCGGCTGTACGCCTTACGATTTCGAGCTGTCAATGGTGGAACAGCTGGCGGAAAAATTGAATATTCCGGTTCTGCGTGTTGAAACTGATTTTTCCGCCGAAGATGCCGAACAGGTGAAAATCCGTCTGGAAGCGTTTGTTGAATTGATAGAGCAAAGGAGATAAATACATGGGAAACTATTATGTGGGACTGGATGCCGGTTCAACTTACCTGAAAGCGGCATTAATAAAGGATAACCGTGTTTTAGGTGCGGAACTCCTTCCGACGGGCATCGACTGCGAAGAAACCGCGGCGAAGCTGCTTGAAAAAATCTATATGGATGAAGGTATCACACGCGATAATATCGCCGTAATCACCGCAACCGGATACAGCAGGCGCAGTATCGGCCTTGCGGACGCTACGATTTCAGAAATCACCGCTCATGCCTGCGGTGTACAGCTGACGGCCCCCGAAAATGTGCACCCGCGTCTGATTATTGATATCGGAGGCCAGGACAGCAAGATCATCAGCCTTGGTCTCGATGGACATATCGTGAATTTTACAATGAACGATAAATGCGCCGCTGGAACAGGAAAATTTCTGGAGGTTGTGGCTGATCTTTTGGAAACCACAATCGATCAGATTGCTTCACTTGCGAAAGAGAGTACTGACCCCTGCCAAATCAACAGCACCTGCGCCGTTTTTGCCCAGACGGAAGTGATCTCTCTCCTTGCTCAAAAGAAGAGCCGGAATGACATCCTTGCCGGTATGCACATCTCCATGGCAAACCGTATTGCCAAACTGGCACGCAAATATAAATCGGACGGTGATGTGTTGATGACCGGAGGCGGCGCTAACAATGACGCTCTTCGATCAGCTCTGGAAGATGAACTGATGTGCGATATTTACAAGGCAAATTATCCACAGTTCAACGGTGCAATCGGGGCTGCTTTAATTGGCATGCAGAACGCTGAAAAGGAATTTAAAAGTTATGAGGAAACTGAAAATCATAAGGGCACTATCCAGAAGTTTACTGGTAGGTGATGTAAAGGCAGCGCTCCATGTACTAGAATGTACCGGGGCAAGCCGGTGATATTCAGTAACAAAATAATGATAAGGGCAAACTTGTCGAAAGACTGGGACGCAAAGCCAAGGATCTAAAGCGTTTAAATAACGCTATGACAGCCTGGTTGCAAAGAATGTCCTGAGTCTGTCCTTTTGACAGGATCAGGGCATTCTTTGCAATGTACATTGGAACGGAAAAATTAAGAACATGGCGCTACCCGCCAACAAAAAAAACGTGAGTTTGGCGGGTCTATTCTTATGCCTGAATAAACACGTACCCTCCAGACTTGCAGGTTTGGAGGGCTTTTCTATGCGCATTCGATATGCTCTGAACTTCAGGCGGCCGCTCGGTAACAGCGGCCGAGCGTGATGTAGCGGACTACAATCTGCTGCACATCGCTTTTCTAACCGGTAGCTTGTCAAAAAAAGCCTGTGCTTTTCAAGGGAGCAACGCGGGCAGCAATACGAACCACCAGAGCAGGTAGAATATGAAATAATTTACAGGGGCGAACCTGTGGGCAACCATGCTCACAAGTACGCTCCTGTTTTGTTGTTTGCAGCTATACCGCGCTGCCGGGCTCCGCCGCTTGTTCTTCATTTCCGGATTTCAACAATCACGAAATGGAGGACAAGCCTTATGGCAAAGTAACATCACAAAGTACGCCATGAATGCCTGTATCTCAGCCACGACCATAGCAAAATAATCCTGCTATAAAAGCATGGAGAGGCGAAAGAAAAACTGCTTCGTCTTTTCATGCTTTTATATTGTCCAATACGAACTTGCACAAATTTAAGTATTGTACTATATGCGCATATTTAACGAATTTTTTAAACCTGCTTTTTTTAATTTGCGCTTCATTGTTCAAAAATGATAAAATTAGAATACAAAAGGGAGGTTAAAAAGTTATGAAACGAATCAAAGCAGCATGTATCGAGCAGACGATCCATTTCCAATTGAAAGAGGATTTGGGCCATGCGGCGGCAGTTCATGCCGTTAAGGATGAGCTTGAGCACTACAAAACTCAGCTTAATCGTAGCCGAACAAAATACAAGATCGTAGAGGAAATCGCTCAACCGGATGATTCCATCATCATTAAAATCAAGAAGCAATACACTGGGCATAACTGTGGAGATTATCTTGATTAATAATACTAGGGGAGAAGTTAAATATGAAGCGAGTTAAATACGCCTGCTTGGATCAGACAATTCATTTTCAACTTAGAGAAGAATTAATTGGGCATGAGGCCGCTGCCAGAGCGGTCAAAGACGAGCTGGCACAATTCAAAGCGCAGCTTGAGCGTAAGCGCTCAAAATATAAGATCATTGAGGAAACTGTTCAACCTGACGATTCCATTATTCTAAAAATCAAAAAGCAGTATAACGATTATGACTGCGGAGATTATTTGGCATAGTTATTTCCTTGCTATGTAATTTTTAATAAATAGAGAAATCGTTGTTCCAAAAGGAGAAAATCTCGAAGTCACGATTCTTGCACAGAAGAAACCTGCGTATATTATAACGAGTAAAAATAATGGAGCCGCATGGGTATATTTACAGTGTTGGTCCTGAAGGGCAGCTCAAAAAGCTACATACAGGTACGAATCCCACTGATCTTGAAAAAAAGGTCTTTTACTAAAAAGTGAGGCTGTTGAAGTAATTCAGCAGTCTCACTTTTTCATGTAGCTATTCATCTGTAAAATCATCTTTTGGGCCATTTGCGGTGGTTTTGGGTGTTACCGAGGTTAATGCAGAAGGATCGGCTTGCGCTTTTTGTACGATCTCAGCTTCAAGCGCCCGCGCTTCGTCCATGTGCTCTTGAAAATACTGCTTTGCGGCTTCGCGGCCCTGTCCTAAACGTGTTTCTTCCATAAAGAACCATGATCCGGACTTTTGAACTAAATCAAGCGCCAGTCCGACATCGACTAACTCACCTGCTTTTGAAATCCCTTCGCCGTAAATGATGTCAAATTCAGCCCGGCGAAAAGGCGGCGCAACTTTGTTTTTTACCACTTTAACGCGAGTGCGGTTTCCGATGATTTCCGTTCCTTGCTTAATTGGCTCAATTCTCCGAATATCGAGCCGGACGGAAGAATAGAACTTTAGAGCGCGCCCGCCGGTTGTGGTTTCGGGATTGCCATACATGACGCCGATCTTCTCGCGTAGTTGATTGATGAATATGGCAATGCAATTTGTCTTTGAGATGCTGCCGGTAAGTTTTCGCAGTGCCTGACTCATAAGCCGCGCGTGGAGTCCCATATGGCTGTCGCCCATATCTCCCTCAATTTCGGCCCGTGGAACAAGCGCGGCCACCGAATCTATCACGACGACAGACAGCGCTCCGGAGCGGATCAACGAGTCGGTAATCTCCAACGCCTGCTCCCCATCGTCCGGCTGAGATATCAGCATATTATCCGTATCCACACCCAGCGCGTGGGCATATCCGCATTGTTGACGCGAACCAGCTAAAAACATGTCCAACACCTTAAAAATTTCCTCTTTTCTTATTGGCTTTTGTAAAATTTTTAATGGAGCCGACGCCGTGAATTCATAACGAGAATCGCATGATGTAACAAATACAATGCCGCATTGCCTGTCATATTTCCTGATTATCAAGGCTGTTTCAGCCCGGGTAGCTGTTTCATCTTATTATCCAGAAAAATCAAATGAAATCCACCGCCGCACCGCTTGTACTCTTCAACCAGTGCCTCTCCGCTCTCAAACTGCTTAATACTGCATAACATGTTGTTTTTTGCTGCATACTCATTGATAACAGCATCCAGTATTTCACGTAATGCGGCCATGTCGTCGCAAATGGCTATGTTCAGCAATGCGTTTACACCTTCCGAATCAACTTGGAATAGTATTCTAATTGTATCCATTATAGTATTCTCCGTGCTGATTTTCAAGTTATTTAGTATTCTTTAAGATTACTGTAAGGGAGGCTGACAGAATGCAATTGGAGATAAAGGATTTAGGAGCGGCAATAAAACGCGCCCGACTTGAAAAAAATCTTACTCAGGAGCGTCTTGCCGAGATAATCAATATAACGCCCATACACATAAAGCAGCTTGAATCCGGGAGCAGGAAACCATCCGTTGATGTTCTCTACAAGCTTGCAAAAACACTGAATATGTCAATTGATGAGGTTTTTTTTCCTGAAAAGACAGACTGCAAAGAATTGATCCACAAAATTCAACGTGGTATGAGTGATTGCTCCGAACACGAGCTGCAAGTGCTTTATGCCACACTTACAGCCATGAAAAGCAATGACATCGAATAACACATTTTTGACCTCTCAGTGATAGTCCAAAGCATCCGGCTTTTCGTCGGATGCTTTAAGTTTTTGTGATTTTTGGAGTACGGATGATTTCATCGTACAGATAATTAAATAATAAATCAAGGATAAAAAATAAAAAAATACGGGCGTAACAAATAGTTAAACCAAGCAGTTCTGCTGGTTTACTGACTTTTTTGTCTTTGTCCGCATTTATATCGCCGTCCAGTCTTGCAGTAAAGGCCGTTTTACAATGAAGTGTCGTGAAGTACTATGTGGACGACGCGGGCAGTATCCAGACGGTTCGCGGAGCATACAACAGCAAAACGGGAACCGTGGACTTTACCGCTCCCACTTCTCGCAGTAAGCCGTGGGATATAGCAAGGTCAGCTTCACGGATATCAGCTCCGGCGCGTGGTACCATGCTCCGGTAACATTCTTGCCGCGCGGAGCATTATGAACGGTACGTCGACCACGACATTCAGCCCAGACGCCGCAGTGACGCGCGGACAGTTCCGTGATGCTGATGCGCGCTTACGGCATTGAGCCTGACTCAAACCCGACCGACAATTTTACCGACGCAGGCAATACGTATTACACTAACTACCTCGCAAAGGCGAAAGAACTCGGCATCACGAACGGCATCGGCAACAATCTGTTTGCGCCTGAAAACAAAATCAGCAGGCAGGAAATGTTTACGATGCTCTACCGTGCGCTCGACGAACTAAACGAACTGCCGGAAGCACTCTCAGATTTCAGCGATTACGCATCCATTTCGGACTACGCGAAAGATGCTTTTGAAACCCTTGTAAAAGGCGGCATTGTATCCGGAAGCGACGGAAAACTGAATCCGACAGACCAGTCCACCCGTGCACAGATGGCACGGATTTTTTATAACCTCTTTCCGCGTAACTATGAAAAATGGAGGTCCGGTATCTAAAACCGGGCCTCCATTTTTATATATAAATCTTTTAAGGTTTTCGCCGTCACCAGCAAATGAATGAGCTGATAAAGCTGGATTTATCAATAAAATGCAGCATATCGGGTCGCGGTTTATTTGAAACCGCGTCCATCTTTTTACGGATAATTTCGATCTATTTCGATTATAACCCACATAAAACAATCCTTCAAGCAAAAAAAATACAGCGTTATGAATAATTCCCCGAGATATTGATTGGCATACATAAGCTGTTTGGCGGTATTTTATTATTTATTCGCCGTCAAATAGAATGTCAATTTGAAAGGAGCATCTGAAGAAATGCCAAGACGCGGGGAAAACATTTATAAACGCAAGGATGGACGCTGGGAGTGCCGTGTGCTGAAATCAAACGGCAAATATCAGTATTCCTACGCAAAGACCTACAAGGAAGTAAAGGAAAAGAGAAATATATTACAGGAATGCGTAAAATCAGGTGAACTAAAATTGCCGAGTGCCTCTATGAGTGCCGTTTTATTATTTGAATACTGGTTAAATAACGGCCTTGCGGAGCGAGTGAAACCATCAACCTACGCTAGGTGATTCTCGGTCATAACAAAGTTTGACTTTTGCTGCTTAAACATGCTACAATTAACTCACCGAGCAGCATGCGCGTAAGTCCAGGTTTGGACTTACGCGCTTTTTTTATTATATGATCTACCTCAGCTAATCTTATTATTTACAGAGGAGGCCACACAGACAGTTTTAAGTTTTATCTCTCATTTTCGTATTTGAAAGGATTCTTACTATGCCTAAAACGAAATTTCAGAAAATCATATTTGCTTTGTTGATGTCGCTGGTGATGGCTTTTGGAATGGAACATTATAATCTTGGCATCGGTCACGGTGAATTTGATATGTGGATGTTCAAGGCCGCCTGGCACTGGAAAGATATACCGCTGATGACTGTTATCGTTTTTATTATGGAACATTTCATTGCCGGTCCTATTGCCCGGAAGAGGGCATTCAAGCTGGTAACACCCGGCAAAGATAACCCTATGCTGGTCACAGTGACAATTGCGGGCTGTACGGTGTGTCTGATGTGTCCGATTATGAGCTTTTGGGCTGCTATTATTTTTAAATACAACGGACTGAAAACACTGCTTGCTGTTTATCTGCAAACTTTGGTGTGCAACTTTCCTATGGCCCTGCTGTGGCAGGTATTTTTTGCGGGTCCGTTCGTCAGATGGCTTTTCCGGACAATATTCAAAAAACAGCTTGCAGAAAACTGTAAATCATGCGAACAGGAGGCAGCGGTATGAGCAAACCGGCTGTAAAATTGTGGACAAGAGATTTCGTATTTATTATATTGATAAATTTCCTTGTTTTCTTAAACCACATTATGCTGTTGTCTACTTTCCCATTTTACATACAAAGTCTTGGAGGGAATGAGGCGCTTGCCGGACTTGCCGCGACTTTGTTCTCGTTGATCGCGGTTGTTTGCAGGCCGTTTATCGGTTGGATGCTGGACAACGGGAAACGGAAAGCGATCTTGGTTGTCGGTATCTGCGGACTAATCCTTATGCCTGTGGGATATATGTGTGTTTCTGTGCTCTTCCTCGCGTTCGTTTGCAGAATGGTACACGGGGCCTCCTTAGCCTGCTCCAATACATCCACCAGTACCATTGCCACCGATATCATTCCAAAACAGCGCTTTGCCGAGGGCATGGGCATGTTCGGCATGGCTACGGCACTGGCGACCTCTTGCGCTCCTGCTTTGGGGTTATATCTGATGGACAATATGGGTTTTACCACACTGTTTCTCTGCTCTGCAGGTTCCGCGGTTATTGCGCTAATCATATTTCTGCTTCTTAAGGTACCCCGAGTCGAGGCTGTAAAGAAGCCTTTGAGCTTCAAGGCACTGATTGACAAAGATGCGCTTCCGGCATCAAGTGTAATGCTGGTATTTCTGCTCACTTTTGGCGCACTTGAGAACTTTCTTGCCAAGTATGCCCGTGATAACGGCCTCCCGACCGGCGGTATTTATTTTGCGATAATGTCCTGTATGCTTTTGCTGGTACGTATCACGGTCGGAAAAGTGGCGGACCGGAAAGGGGAAGGCCTTTTCGTCTACTCTTGTAACGCCGCCATGTTTGCCGCTTTTCTGTTGCTGGCCTTTCATCCAAATACCGTCGCCTTTATCCTGTCTGCCGTATTGGCCGGTTATGGTTTCGGCGGGCTCGAACCCGCACTACAGTCTATGGCCGTACACATTGCTCCTCCTGAGAGGCGCGGCTCAGCTAACTCCACCTTCCTCTGCGCTTATGATATTGGAATTGGCATAGGCGGCGGTATTGCAGGGTTCTTAATTACCTACTGTGGCTATAATCAAATGTTCGCTATTCTTTCTTTATCCAACATTATGTCAGTTATTTTGTACGTCGTTTGGGGAAGAAAGCATCCCTCTTCCTTCTCATATGTAAAACATTGCAAATAACTGGATGACGCTTATGGCGGTGATCTCATTTTTACTTTGATAATATTAGCAAAGGTATGTAAACACAATGACAGTCTGGTTGCCGTGAAGTGCGTGTCAGACCTGCCCTTTTTGCGGCAGATCTTTTCGTAAACAAGTAAAAAAAGAAAGGCGCTACCGTCCCAATAAAAAAAGCGTGAGTTTGGCTGGGCTGTTTTCCATGCTTGAATAAGGCGATATCTTAACCATCCAAGCTCACCAGTTTGGAGGGCTTTTCTATGCGCATTCAACATGCCTTGAACTTCAGGCGGCCGCTCGGTAACAGCGGTCGAGCGTGATGAAGCGGACTACAATCTGCTACACATCGCTTTTCTAACCGGTAGCTCGTCAAAAAAAGCCTGTGCTTTTCATGGGAACAGCGCAGGCAGCAACACGAACCATCAGAGCAGATAAAATATGAAATAATTTACAGGAGCATACCTGTGGGCAGCCATGCTTACAGATACGCTCCTGTTTTGTTGTTTGCAGCTATACCACGCTGCCGGTCCCCGCCGCTTGTTCTTCATTTCCGGATCTCAACAATCACGAAATGGAGGACAAGCCCTATGGCGAAGTATCAGAAAAAGACAAATTACCAAGAGAAGTATCCCGGCGTGAGCAAAGAAATTATTGAGATTTTAGAAAAAAGCGACCGTCAGATGGAATACCTGCAGTATGACATCAAAGTCGAGCGATGCCGGATCAATCCTGTCAGCAGAACTATTACTTATCTCCCCAGCCGGGAGGATTCCTACGAACGGCTTCTGGAGGAAAACAA
>JGI20225J20221_1000456_pt1 | contig 73693 bp, 62 predicted proteins | sample BioMet4_FD_20221 | JGI IMG/M metagenome (IMG submission 20221) | reverse complement strand
AGATCTCTGCTTTCGCAGAAATCGGAATCTCAAAGACTTTCTTCCCACTCGCTATTCACTTGTCAATGAACCACTTTGGCCTTTTCGGCCCGCCGACNCGGCTCGTTGCCGCTCAGCGCGANGAGCGNTTATGCTCCGTTTCGTTTCTCAAGTCAACAACTTTTTTTCGTTTCGCGAAAGTTTTTCGCGGCGACCGTCAGTCGTTTTTCTCAAGGCGCGAGGAGCGTTTATGCTCCNCTTNGCTTTCGAAGTCAACAACTTTTTTCCGTCTTGCGAAACTTTTTGTTTCGCCGTGGGAGCCAGTCGTTTTTCTTCAATCGCGAGGAGCGGTTATGCTCCCCTTGGCTTTCGAAGTCAACAACTTTTTTCCGTTCCGTGAAACTTTGTTCACCGTGGAGCCAGTCGTTTTCTTCAATCGCGAGGAGCGGTTATGCTCCCCCTCGTTCCACAGGTCAATCACTTTTTTGCTTTTCGGCTCAACAGCCAGTCGCAATGTGACATCTCCGTGACGCGAGAAATGCACTTTAAGCAAACACCCTTTCCCTGTCAACACAAAACTCAAAATTTGATGAATATCTCACCATCGCTACGACCAAAGCGAACTTCCGCCAACATTCGCCACAGGTTTTAAACCCTTCCCTACTGCCGCCAAGAGTGGCCAATGGCGCTTCCTCCAGCCGCGTCCGCCCTTCTATAGAATGGTTGGGGCCTTACCCCTCACATTTCGTTGTCTGACGAAATGTGCTTGACTTTGTCGGTGGACGTTTCTATATTTCGCCATACAACGAATTGAAAAAGACATCCACCTCCAACAGCCGGAAACATCATGCACACCTATATTTCAGTAATACGCGCACTTGGCGACGAGAACCGCCTCCGCATACTCATGGCCCTGCGCCAGCGCCCCCTGTGCGTGTGCGAAATTACGACACTGCTTGGCCTTGCGGCGTCCACCACGTCAAAGCATCTGTTTATCCTGCGCCAGGCACGCCTTATTGAAAGCATCAAGAACGGCCGATGGGTGTACTACCAGCTGCCCCATGCCCCCAGCGACAGCGTGCGCGAGGTGCTGGCACTGACGACCCGGGAACTGGCCGACAGCCCACAGATACTCCAGGACGAGGCAGCCCTGCCCGGTATTTCGCACAATACCAGCATCCACGAGTTCCTTAAGCAAAAGCATATTCCCGTGCCTGCGGACCAAACCGACGGCAGCGAAGACGACGGTGCCCTGCCGCAAGACGACAAGGCGTAAGATCAGGAGAAGCAAATGGATTCCACCAAACATACACCATTCCCTACGCACGCCTGCTGCTCCGCATGCTCTCCATCTGCCGATCACGAGGCCCCCGGCTGCGCCTGCTGCAGTCATGACCACGAAAATGACCATGCTGGCGAGCGTCGCGAGCTAGTGAGCATGGGCATATCCGCAGTGCTGTTTGCCGTCGGCATGGTCGCGGATGAGCGCTTGGCCAGCTACATGCCTAACTGGCTGGTCATAGCCCTGTTTTACGCCCTGCCGTATGTATTGTGCGGCTACAATGTGCTGCGCATTGGGGCCAAAAGCATCCTGAAAGGTGATTTTTTTAATGAATTTACCCTGATGGGCGGGGCAACCATCGCGGCAATTGCGCTTGGTCAGCTGCCCGAGGCCGTAGGCGTGATGCTGTTTTACTGCGTGGGAGAATTTGTGCAGGAGCGCGCCGCCGGTCGCTCGCGCCGCTCTGTCAAGGCGCTGCTGGCAGCGCGACCAAGCGTTGCCCATGAAATACTAAAAGGCGGACCCACCCGCGATGTTGAGCCTGAGGCCCTTGGCCCTGGCAGCCATATTCTTGTACGCCCCGGCGAAAAGATACCGCTGGATGGAACCGTGCTTGAAGGAGACTCGCAGGTCGATACCTCGCCCCTTACGGGCGAATCCGTACCCCAGAGCGTAACGCCGGGAGGCCGCGTACTGGCTGGCACCATCAACCTGAATGCCGCGCTGCGCGTCGAGGTTACCGCCGCTTTTGAAGAATCGTCCATTGCCCGTATTCTTGAGATGGTCGAAAAAGCCGTGGCGCGCAAGGCCCCTACCGAGCGTTTTATTACGCGCATGGCCCGCTGGTACACGCCAGCCGTCACCGGCATTGCCTTGCTGGTGGCGGTGCTGCCGCCGCTGTTCGGGCTTGGGCCCTTCTCGCAGTGGATTTACCGTGCGCTGGTGCTGCTGGTCATATCCTGCCCGTGCGCCCTGCTTATCTCCATCCCGCTCGGGTATTTTGGCGGCATCGGCGCGGCTTCGCGGCGGGGCATCCTTATCAAGGGCGGCGCGGTGCTCGACAGCCTTCGCGACATCCGTGTGGCGGCGCTGGACAAAACAGGGACCCTCACCGAAGGCGTGTTTGAAGTAAACGAAGTGCTGCCCGCCCCAGGCATTGCGCCCAATGACCTGCTTGCCGCCGCAGCCCTGGCGGAGAGCCGCTCCAACCATCCCATTGCCCGCTCGGTGCTGCGGGCGGCGCAGCGCCGGGGCCTGACCACCGACGACGCAACGCTCACCGGCATGCAAGAATTGCCCGGCATGGGCGTAATTGCGGGCACAGACGCTGGCGAGTTGCTGGCGGGCAATGCCGCCCTGCTTGCAAGCAGAGGCATCGCGCCCATGGAAGTAAACCTGCCCGGCAGCGTGGTATACGTTGCCCGAGGCGGCACACTGCTGGGCGCACTGGTGGTGGCGGACCGCATCAAGCGGCAATCGCCCGAGGCCATACAGGGCTTGCGCCGCCTGGGCGTGCAGCGCATCGCCATGCTCACGGGCGACAGAGAGGAGCAGGCCCGCCCCGTGGCCCAGCAGCTCGGGCTTGACACCCTGCGGGCCGGCCTGCTGCCCGAGGACAAAGCCGGAGCCCTCGAAGCCCTTGGTCCGGTAAAGAACACCATATTTGTGGGCGACGGCATCAACGACGCTCCTGTGCTGGCAACAGCCGGGGTGGGCGTGGCCATGGGCGGCCTGGGCGCGGAGGCGGCCATTGAAACTGCCGACGTGGTCATCCTCGACGACAACCCAGCGCGCCTGCCGGAGCTTTTGCGCATAGCGCGGCGCACGCGCACCATCGTGTGGCAAAACATCGTTATGGCGCTGGGCATCAAGGGGCTGTTTATGGCCCTGGGCATCGTGGGGCTTTCCGGCCTGTGGGAAGCCGTGTTTGCCGATGTGGGCGTGGCGCTTATGGCCGTGCTCAACGCGGCCCGCGCTGGCAAGGTAGACAGCTGAACCTGCAGCGGGGGAAGGTGCTGTTACGCTCCTTCCCCCGCTGCAAAAAAATTTCGGCGTTCTGCCGCCGACGCCTCAGCCGGCCCGCTTAACGGGCCGCGCCTTCAATCATATACCCGCTCGCCCCCAGGGCCTCGAGCGCGGGAGCGAGATTGTCCGCCTTTATCAATATATAGTCCGTATCAAAGGTCGAGACGGCAAACAGGCTGATGCCCGCCCGCGCAAGCGCCGTGGACAAGCCCGCCATGACGCCGGTGAGCCCAAAATCCATACGCCCCGCCACACGCAGGGCACGCCAGCCGTCCTCGCGGGCGAGGGTGGCGTGGGGGACATCGGCCGTCAGGCAGACCACAGAGATTTCGGCATCGGTCTTGCCCACAAACAGCCAGGGCACATTAAAATTGACGGCGCGCAGGTTTTCCACCTTGCAGACGCTGAATTTTCCCTCAATGACCTGCAGCAGCATGCTCCCTCCCCTGTTCAGTTTGTGCAGTGCGCCAAATAACTGGCCGGAGAGAGCATACACCTAAGAAAGCATCATTTTCAAGTGCCTGTAGGCCAGAGCGGTTGCCATGCGGCCCCGTGGCGTACGTTTTAAAAAGCCGCACTGGATGAGGTATGGCTCATAAATATCTTCAATGGTGCGCACTTCTTCCGAGCAGGCCACCGCAAGGGTCTTGATGCCCACCGGGCCGCCGTCGTAGTGTTTTATAAGCACTTCAAGCAGCTTGCGGTCCATCTGGTCAAGCCCCAGCTCGTCCACGTCCATGCGTTTGAGCGCCGCCGAGGCCTGCTCGCCCGTTACCATGCCGTCGCCGTGAACCAACGCAAAGTCGCGCACGCGGCGCAGCAGCCGGTTGGCGATGCGGGGCGTGCCGCGCGAACGTCGGCCAATCTCCACCGCGCCGTCGGTCGTCACCTCTACGCCCAAAATCCGCGCAGTGCGCTGCACTACCCGCGCCAGATCATCGGGGGTATAGTATTCGAGCCGCGCCACAATGCCAAAACGGTCGCGCAATGGCGAAGAAATCAGCCCCATGCGCGTGGTTGCCCCCACAAGGGTAAACGGCTCAAGGTCGATTTTTACCGTACGCGCCGCTGGCCCCTGCCCAATGACCAGATCGAGCTTGAAGTCTTCCATGGCGGGGTACAGCACTTCTTCCACGGCAATGGGCATGCGGTGTATTTCATCCACAAAAAGGATGTCGTGCCGGTTGAGATTGGTGAGGATGGCGGCAAGATCGCCGCTGCGTTCGAGCACCGGCCCCGAGGTGCAGACCAGATTGACGCCCAGCTCGGAGGCCATGATCTGCGCAAGCGTGGTTTTGCCCAGGCCGGGGTTGCCGTAAAAAAGCGTATGATCCAGCGCCTTGCCGCGCTCGCGCGCGGCCCCAAGGTACACGCGCAGGTTGGCGCGCAGCTCGTCCTGCCCGATAAAGTCGTCGAGACTGCGGGGGCGCACGCTTTCATCAATGCCCGTCGCGCCGTCAGCAGCGCACTGGTCGGGACACTGGCTGGTAAAATCCGACATCAGGCCTTACCTCTGGCGAGCGCCTTAAGGGCGGCCCGCAGTGCGCCGGTAACGTCAAGATCCGGCTCTTCGTGCAGCAGTTTTTTGACCAGCGGCGCGCACTCGTCCGGCTCGTAGCCCAGGTTGCCGAGCCCGTCCAGCACATCGCGAAACACCGAGCCTGGCCGCACCCCCGAGCTCAGCACCGCAGCCTGCGGCACATCCTCGACCTTAAGCTTGTACTTGAGTTCCAAAAAGACATGCTCGGCGGTTTTTTTGCCAATGCCCGAAACACGGGTGAGGGCCAGCACGTCGTCCTCAAGCACCACGCGGCGCAGATCGTCGGGCCGGAATATGGAAAGGATGCCCAGAGCCGTACGGGCACCGACCTTGGAGATGGAAACCAGCACCTCAAAGGTCTGCCGTTCTTCAAAGGTGGCAAAACCAAACAGCTCCAGCGCGTCTTCGCGAACGGCAAGGCTTGTATACAGCACCAGGGGTTCCCCCCTGCCGGGCAGAGCGGCCAGAGTATGGGCGGGCAGGGCCACTTCGTACCCCACGCCGCCCTGGGTGACCACAAGGCAGGCATTGCCCCATATTTCGGCCAGGCGGCCTTCAAGATAGGCGATCATGGATTCCTTGCAAAAGTAGAGGTTGCGACCGCCAGAGCATAGACTGAAAGACGGCGCGTTTCAAATGGCGTTTGCCATGCGAGGAGCAGCAGAAGTTCAGCTCACAGAGCGCCTGCGCTGGGCACAGCAAGATCCAGCATCCCGACTGGCGGCGCCCATGTCGGTGCGGCTAGCCGCCAATGCCCACCATGTGCTTGTCGGCCACGGCCTCGCCCTTTTTACGGGCTTTGAGCAGATCAGCGCCTATGGGTTTGTCCGCGCAGGCCAGCCGCACCACCCGGGCCAACTGCCCGTCGTCAAAGTGCTGGCTGCGCAGTATGCCGCGCAGGTGATACTCCCTGTCGTCAAACAGGCAGGTGCGCAGGTTGCCGTCGCTGGTGAGCCGCAGCCGGTTGCACGTGCCGCAAAAATGGCAGGAGACGGCAGTGATAAATCCCAGACGCCCCTTGCCGCCGCGCACGGCAAACATCCTGGCCGGGCCAGCCTCGGCGCTGTTGTCCTGCACAGGATCAAGCCGCACCCGGCGCTCGGCCTCGGCTCGGATGTCCCCAGCGGCCCAGAATGTTTCCGGCCCCCACAGCGTGCCGCTGCCCATGGGCATAAATTCGATAAACCGCAGGTCAACGGGCATGGTGCGCACGGCGTGCACAAAATCGTCCATCTGCCCGTCGTTGACGCCGCGCATGGCCACGGTGTTGATTTTTACGCGAATGCCCGCCCGCAGCAGGCCGTCCAGCGAGTTCAGCACCGCTGGCAGCATATCGCGCCCGGTGACCCTGGCAAAGGTATCGCGGTCAAAACTGTCCAGAGAAAGATTGACGGCGCTTACGCCCACCGAGCGCAGCATGGGGATGTGCGGTTCGAGCAGGGTTCCGTTGGTGGTAAGGCGCAGGTCAAGGGAGGGATAGTGCGCGCGCAGCTGGTGCAAAAGTTCGTCGCACCCCTTGCGGGCAAAGGGTTCGCCGCCGGTCAGCCGCAGCTTTGTCACGCCCAGCGCGGTCATCATGCCCACCAGACGCACCATCTCCTCATACCGCAGCACCTTGGGATGGGGTATGAACTTTTGGTTTATATCACTGCGGCAATAGGCGCAGCGCAGGTTGCAGCGGTCTGTGACCGAAAGCCGCAGATACCGCACCACGCGGCCATGCCCGTCGCAGAGCTGACCAGCCCGCGCGGATGGCTGCTGCTGGCCGTTTGGGGCCGCGCAGTTGCCAAGAGGGGCAAATGGATTTACACATGCTTGCATGAAACACCTGCTATTCGCCACAGCCCTGCTGGGCTGTCTTTGCATGACCATACCCGCTCTGGCCTGGGACGGCTTTGACGCCGACTCGGCCGACCTTGTCGAAGTTATCCCCGACCGCGTCCCCACCAAGGGCGACACGGTGGATGTGCGCAACTACGACAAGGACGCCACGGAAACCTGCCTGGTCGAGTCTGTGGCGCGCAATGCCCGTACCGTTGAGCTGGTGGTGCGCACGCCTGCCGGAGTCGCCCGCACCCTGGTGATGGAAGGCCGCTAGCGGCTGTTGACCAAAAGCATCCGTCAGGCCCCCCGGCGCGCCATTATGCGGCGGCCTGCGCATACGCGCACACGGCGCTTCGGCACGGCCGCCGCCGGGGCAATCAGTTTTCTTTATTTTCCGCCTCATAGCCCGGCAAAAGAATGCTCGGGCTCTCGGTCTGTCCTTGTCCCTTGGGGCATTGGGACTGCAAATGGCATATTTCGCAGCCGCCCTTGAAGGGGTAATGCGTCACCACGGCGTAGCGGCGGGTCAGCGTGCCAAAAGCTTCGCGGTATTCGATGCCCAGCGAGGCCAGGGCCTCGCGCAGGGTTTCTGTGGGGCGCGGCGAGGGCGCACAGCCAGCGTCTTCCACCTGCGGCAGGGCTTCCTGCACGGCGGCCATGCACATAAACTGGGCAAGGTTGTTAATCATAAAGCCGTCAGAGGCTGACTTACCCCACGCTTCGTCCACGTAATTTTCCACGTCTTCCGGCAGCCATACGGCCAGATACGAAATTTTGCCCGTAACAATTTCGCACACGTTCAGCTGCGGCAGCCACTCGCCCCACAGGCCCACGAGGCGCTCAAGTATGGCCCCGCCAAGGCGCGTCTCCTTGCTCATGGACATAAAGGCTTCAAGATCAAAGTAGGGCTGCATTTCATGCCGCCGGATTTCATACGGTTTGCTGCTTGCCTCGCTCACGTGTTCTCCTTGGGTGCTCATTGCCTGATTTGCCCGCGCGCTGCAGCGCCTGGCCGTGCTTATGAGCCGCAGCAGATATTCTATCCATGCAATGGGCATCGTCAAGAGCATGTTTGCCGCTGCAAGGCTGTTGCACGCGCGGCAGAGCCGGGCTGCCGCAGCATTTTTCGCTCCGCAGCGCTTTTTTGAATCCTTTTTTTGCAGTGTTTGCCACGGTCTGTCCGGCCAGGAACATTACCGTGTCCGCAGAGGGCGGTTTGCCGCCTTTACTTGGCAGGGGCTCTTTTTTATCATATGCAATTGCCGCACAATTGATGTCGTTGCAACCGGGGCCTCAGCCTGCGGCCAAGCCCCTGATACCACCACCACAAGGATGCCGCATGAACAAGCCCAGTGACCACCCCGCAAAGATCCGCTATAAATATCAGATGGATGAAAACGCGAGACTGCAGACAGCCCACGGCGTTTGGGGCGGTATAAACCCTCAGGGCGAAATAGAAATGAATTTTTATCACGAAAGTGACGCCTTGCCCGCGTTTTCAGAGCAGCTGGTGGCCCCTGACGGTTCCATCGGGCACGAGATGACCCCCGGCGAGCCGGACGTGCGCGAAGTGAACCGCTGCATACACAGCCGCATACTGCTCAACTACCACACGGCCCGCGCCGTGCTCGACTGGCTTGAAGACCGCGTGGCCGCTCTTGAAGAAGAAGGCGCGCCCGGCATGTACGATGCAGACCTGGACATAGAGCAGTAGCAACAATCATGATCGAAAAAACGTACCATATCATCACTTTTGGCTGTCAGATGAACGTGCACGACTCCCACTGGCTGGGGCGTGCCCTGAGTGCGCGCGGTTTTTTTGAAGCGCCGCTCGAAGACGCGCAGGTGGTGGTGGTCAATACCTGTTCGGTCCGCGAAAAGCCGGAACAGAAAGTCATGAGCACGCTTGGCCGCATCCGCCAGCTCTCGGGCGGCAACCCCGCCGTACTCGTGTGCGTGGCTGGCTGCGTGGCCCAGCAGCTTGGCGAGAGCCTGTTTGAAAAAGAAAGCCAGGTGCGCCTTGTGGCTGGCAGCGACGGCATAGGCAATGCCCCGCAGGCTATTGAACGCCTGCTGGAAAACCCCGCCCAACGCCTTTCGCTGCTGGACTTTACCAGCCAGTATGTGGAGCGCGAGGCCACCACCGAGCCCGGCGTGGTCAACGGGGCCGTGGCCTACGCCAACATCATGCAGGGCTGCGACAACTTCTGCGCCTACTGCATCGTGCCTTTTACACGCGGCCGCCAAAAATCACGCGGCAGCGCGGCTATTATAGATGAATGCAAGGCTCTGCTCGACAACGGCGCGCGAGAGATCACCCTGCTGGGACAAAACGTCAACGCCTTCGGGCAGGACAAAAGCGGCGACGGCACAAGCTTTGCCGCCCTGCTGCGCAAAGTGGCCGCCCTGCCGGGCCTTGAACGGCTGCGCTATGTAACGCCGCACCCCAAGGATATGGGGCCGGAAGACATAGCCGCCTTTACCGAGCTGCCCCAGCTGTGCCCGCGCCTGCACCTGCCCATGCAGGCAGGGTCCGACGCAGTCCTGGCCCGCATGAAGCGCCGGTACGACAGCGCGGCCTTTCTTGATCTGGTGGAGCGTCTGCGCAAGGCGCGGCCCGACCTGGCGCTTTCCACCGACCTTATCGTGGGATTTCCCGGCGAAAGCGAGCAGGATTTTCAGGATACGCTGCGCATGATGCGCGCCAGCAATTTTATGTCCAGTTTTTCCTTTTGCTATTCCGACAGGCCGGGTACGCGGGCCTCGCTGTTTCTCGACAAAATCCCCGCTGAGGTGGCGCAGGACAGACTGCTGCGCCTGCAGGCCCTGCAGGACGAGCTGGGGGCGAACTGGCTGCGGCACAGGGTCGGCGACGAGACCACGCTGCTGATCGAAAACCCCAGCCCCAAGGAAAGCCAAGGGCCGGAGCCCAGCTGGCAGGGGCGCGACCCCTACGGGGCTCCTGTGCATGTGGAGCTGCCGCCCATGACCGACCACACGGGACGCATGGTGCGGGTACGCATCAGCCAGGCAAAAAAGCACAGCCTCATGGCCCAACGACTGGGGGAACCATGGTAGAAATGCGCGTTTTCGGCCTTACCATCGACCCTCAGAGCAAAACACCCATCGTGGTGCTGCGCGAGGCGAGCGGCGATGCGGTGCTGCCCGTGTGGGTGGGAGCCATGGAGGCCATGGCCATTTCACTGGTGCTCAACAACGAAAGCCTGCCCCGTCCCCTGACGCACGACCTTTTTCTTATGACGCTCAAGGCCTTTAAGGCCGAACTGCGGCGGGTGGAGATCAACGACCTGCGCGAGGGCACGTACTATGCGGTGCTGGTGCTCTCCGGCCCTGACGGCAGAACCCGCATAGACTGCCGCCCCTCTGACGCCATCGCCCTCGCCATGCGCGCCGCCGCGCCCATTCTGGTGGAGGAGGAAGTACTGCGCCTTTCGGCGGAAGAGCAGAAAAGAATAGAGCAGGGCAAGGCGGTTGAGGTGAGCACGCCCGTGCCAGATGCTGCCACGGACATGGTGCGCCGCGCCGGGGCCCGCAAAGAGGCCGACATGCTGGGCGGGGCACTGCTGCGCCACGGGGAGCTGCCAGCGTCCCTTTCAGCAGATGAAGAAACCCGATATCGCGAGATGCTGCGCTCCCTTGACCCTGTTTCGCGTCGCAAAATGTAATTATTGTATTTTGCTGATATTGTTGAGACAGCACATACAAGACCTCATCCACGGGACGAAACCGCAATGTCTCGTATCCGGGCTGTCAATATGGCCTGAAGCGCTCGCAGCCGCCATTTTTGGACCTGCGCATCATGGCCGGGGCGTCCTGCCCCCGCAGGTCTAAAAAAAATCTAAAAAATTATTCCCGCTTCAACGGGCTAAAAATACGGATAAAAATTTTCAACCCGCGCCAATGGCGGATTCCCGCCCCCTAAAGATATACTGCCGGGCTCCGATATAGAGCAGCAATAGGGAAGTAAACCATGCTGCACTATCGCCTTTTTAAAGAAATCAACGATCTCTTCGCCTCTGGCCGGGACGAACAGGCTCGCCGACTGCTCATGGAACTGCAATCGCGCAGCATAGCCCTGCACGACGAGCTCCATCTCCTGCAGACCCGCCTTAAAACCATGGAAGAAGCCATGAGGCTTTCGTGCAACCTGTTCAGACGCAACGGTTTGTACTGGCTCAAGGCGCAGGAAGTCGACCTTGGGCCCTTCTGCCCGCGCTGCTACGACCACGAGGGAGGGCTCATCCGCCTTGAACGGAGCGACGGCGCACTCCATTGCCCCTACTGCCACACGGTCATCACCTGCCCGCCCCCTTTTGAAGAGGAAGCGGCCCCCATTCCCCGCGCCCGCATCATCCCCTTTGCCAAATAGCCCGCAGCGCAAACGGCTCTGCCACCGCTGCACTGCATGCATGAACTGAGCATGCTTTTTTTGCATCCGCCTTTTGCCCGCCCGCTGTAACCTTGATTTCATAAATTTAGCGGTGCAGTTTTCTTGCGCAAGCCTCACGCTGAGGGTATAGTCTTTTTACGGAAGGCCCAGCCCGCCTCTTCCAGAGCGGGCGTTCAACAGGTCTCTCTGGCAAGGACAAGCATGACCCGCCAACGGCAGATCCATGTTCTTCTTCTCAGCGAAAGCGAATCTATGGCCGCTCTCGACAGGCGCGCCCTGCGCGATGTTGGAGCCGACCGCATAGAGTGCCTTACCTCCGGCGTTGCGGCGGCCCGCATGCTGGCCGGTCTTGACGAACTTCCCCCGGCTTTTCGGCCCGACGTGGCCGTGTGCGCGCAGCGCCTCTCCGACATGGACGGCGAGCAGTTTTGCGCCATCCTGCGCCTGCACCCTCTGCTGCTGGATATGCCGGTTCTGCTTATTCTCCCGCACGACAGCGAGGTCGAACAGCTCAGGACCCTCGGCTGCGGGGCAAGCGCCCTGCTTGCGCGGCCCTACTCCATCGATCAGCTCAAGGCGCATCTTGATTTTTTGGTGGCCTCGCGCCCCTCGCTCGACGACCTGGACAAAGCCGGGCAGATGACCAACACCAAGGCCTTTGACGATGCCCTGGCCACCTACGGCATCCTGCTCAAACCCGTCCGCCAGCCTGAAGACTACTTTCGCGTGGGCATGCAGTGCCTTGAACAGCGCAAGTGGAACAGCGCCATCAACGCCTTTCAACGGGCCATGCGCGGGGCGCTCATCCAGGGCAAGGCCGAACTTGGCATGGCCGCAGCCTGGAAGGGCAAGGGCGACATGGCCCGCTACCGGCATTATCTGTCGCTGGCCGCGGCCACCTTTGTTCGCGCCCGGCAGTGGAACAGGGCACGGGCCGTGTATGGACGCATGCTCCAGGAAGACCCCAACGCCCGCAGTCCGTTTTTGTCCGAGGCCCTGCAGCAGATACGCCAGGGCAACTACGACTATGCGGCTGGCATTCTTGCCCAGGGCTACGAAATTACGCCCCGCCAGCAGATTACAGAGCGCATGGCCCAGATGTGCCTTGCCGCCGACACCTCCGAAGACCTGCTCAAGAGTATGGAGGCCTGCCTTGAGCAGGCTCTTGGCGAGGATGCACGCGGCCTGAGCGCTGAAATCCGCTCCACGCTCGAAGCCATGGCACAGGAGGCCGAGACCAAAAAAATTGAAGAAGCGTCAGAACGCCAGTGGCGGGCTGGCAGAAACGCACGGGCGCGTGAAGAAGCGGAAACCGCGGCTGACGAGGCCGAAGATTCGCTCCTCCAGCTGGCCCCGGCCCCGCAGGCTGCCCCAGGAGCGGCCCGCGCCCCGCGGGCGGGCGGGCGTGCTCGCGGCCCCGTGGGCATTGCGCTGGCGGAAGAAGAATACCAGGACGCGCCTGCGCAGCAGGGTTCTGCGGCCCGGTCGGGCACGCTGCGTGCGGGGCAGGGGGCGACAGCCCCCGTCATCTCCCTGTGGGGCGAGAACGAAGGCACAGCTGGCGCGTCGCAGCCCCCCCAGCAGGAGCCGACCGCAGAGTCGCCCTCGCAGCCCCAGGCAGGCACGCCCATACCTCCGCTGCTGGACCCCCTGGCTCGCGGCAAAAGCACGGGAACAAGCAGCCTCAACGACATGTTCTCTGTCGTCAAATTTACCTGGAAGCAGGCTTTCCGCAAATAACGCACGGCATTGCGGCAACCGCCGCAGCAAATATACGGCTAACAAGTCCGCGTAGCTGCGGGCAAACGCGCTGGGGCCTGTCTTGCAGCAAGGATTTGGATGTTAATCCTTGCCGCAAGACAGGCCCCAGCTGTTCAAGCAGATAAAAAGGCACTACGGCCTAGCGCTTGACCCTCTGCAGCATGTCTTCTTGCGCAAGCCCGTGCAGCTGCCGCACACGCAGCAGATAGCATGCCGCCCCAAATCCCAGGGCCACAATGTAGGCCACCCAAAAACCCGCCGCGCCCATGGCGGGGGTGAGCAGGTTTGTCCTTGCCAGTGCAAAGCCCAGAGGCAGGCCGATGATCCAGTAGGCCACAAAACAGATGGCCGAGATAATCCGCGTGTCGTTGTGCCCGCGCAAAACGCCGATGCCCGTCACCTGCAGCCCGTCCACAATCTGGTAGGCTGCCTGGTACAGCAAAAGCTGCGCCGCCAGCGCGGCAACAGCCGCGTCTTCCGTATATATGGCCACAATGCCCTTGCGGCACAGCACCGTAAGCGTGGCGATAAACAGGGCAAAAATCACGCTCAGGGTCAGGGCCGTGCGGGCCACCAGCTTGGCGCGTTCGCACTGCAGCGCGCCAAGGCAGCGCCCCACGCGTATGGTGGCCGTCATGCTGATGGACAGCGGCACCATAAACACCAGCGAACCAAAGTTGAGGGCTATCTGGTGTCCGGCCACCATCACTGTTCCCAGCGGGGCCAGTAAAATGGCGCTGAGGGCAAAGAGCGACACCTCAAAAAACAGGGCCAGGGCCCCCGGCAGGCCGATACGCAGCACGCGCAGCACCAGCGCGCCGTCAAACCGGGGCTCGCTAGCGCCCGCGCCACGGAACAAGGGCGCAAACAGCGGGCCCAGATGCCTGTACTGCGGGTCGCGGCGCAAATAGTACAGCATGCAAAGTCCCATAAACCAAAAGCTGATGGCCGAGGCCACGCCGCAGCCCACGCCGCCCAGCTCGGGCATGCCCAGCTTGCCGTAGATGAATATGTAATTGCAGGGCACGTTTACCAGCAGGCCCAGCAGACCGATGATCATGGCCGGGCGGGTACGGGCAAAGCCCTCAAGAAAGCTGCGCTGGTTCACAAAAAACAGAAAGCCCGGCAAACCCCAGAGCATGGCCCGCAAAAAACCACCGGAGATCCGCGCCAGCTCCGGCTCAAGGCCAAAGGCATCCATGTGCAGCGACATGACGTAAAAAAACGACATGAGCACAATGCTCATACCCAGTGTAAGCCACAGGCCCTGCCGCAGCAGGTGCGCCGCGCGGTCGGGACGCCCGGAGCCGACCAGCTGGGCGCTCAGAGGTGAGAGCGCCAGCAGACAGCCAATGCCAAGCAGGGCCACGGGCATCCACACGCTGCCGCCCACGGCGACCGCCGCCATGTGCTCCGCGCTGTATTGACCGGCAAAGGCCGTGTCGGCAAAGGTCATGCCCGTCTGTGAAATCTGGGCTATGAAGATGGGCAGACCCACCGAATAAAACCGGCGGGCCTCGGAAAGGGAAAAATATTTTTCAAACATAAGGTTCTCACAGGTGATCCATGGCGCGGCCAGGGGGCAGTGCCAGAGCAGCCCGGAAAGTCCGGGGTAAGACGAGTTTCGTCCGCGCCGCAACGCGCGAAACATGGGAGCTTGGGGTTACGGCGGGCGTACGCCCTTGCGGGCTAACGCAAAAACAGGCCTTCCGGCGGCAGGCTTTTGCCCATAAGCGCCGCAGCGCGGCCCACCAGGGTCTGGATGGCCGCACGGCCTGCCAGGCCAAGGTCAAGGCTGAAATCCGTCACAAAGGTCTTGATGTGCGCGCTGGTCACGCTCTCTTCCATCTCCTGCGCATGCGCGCGGATAAATTCGCGCGAGTCGTCCGGGTGCGCGTTGGCATAGGCCAGGCTGGCGGTAATGGTGTTCTGCACGCGGCGGGCAAGCGCCACCGGCAGATCGCGCCGTACAGCGATGGCCCCCAACGGCAGCGGCAGCGCAAATTCGCCCTCCCACCACTGGCCCAGATCAAGCAGTTTTACCAGCCCCTGCCGGGCGTAGGTAAAGCGCCCCTCGTGGATGATCAGCCCAAGATCCGCCTCTCCGCTGGCCACGGCGGGCATGATGTCGCTGAACAGCATCTCTTTGCGCGGCCCCTGAAAGCCCCCGTGCAGGGTCAGCAGCAGGTTGGCCGTGGTCAGCAAACCGGGCACGGCCACAGTGGCGTTGCGCCAGTCTTCGGGCTTGAGGTTTTTGCGCGCAACCACAAGGGGGCCGCAGCCCCAGCCCAGTGCAGCACCGGAGGACAACAGGGCATAATCCTGCATGATTTCGGTGGTTGCGCCAAGCGACATCTTGGTTACATCCAGGCTTTTTTGCCGGGCAAGGTTGTTCAGTTCTTCCACATCGGCCATATGCGGCGTGATGGAAGCGGGGACAGGCACAAGCCCGTGCAGCATGGCATGAAATATATAGGTGTCGTTGGGACAGGGCGAAAGGCCAAAAGACAGGTTTTGCGGCTGCAAGGCAGACATTTTTTCCTCACATTGACAGCGTGCGGCGGCGGGGCTTAATCTGCGAGCGGCATTTTGCCCCCAATCCATGCACAGGATTCAGATATGCTAGACGCAACATACTACGCCGCCCTGGGCCTTTCGTCTATCCGCGAAAAGGTGCTCTCCGGGGAGCGGCTTTCGCCCGAAGATGGGCTTACTTTGTTCAATTGCCCCGACATTACCGCCGTGGGCGCGCTGGCGTTGCATGTGCGCTGCCGCCTGCACGGGCACAAGGCTTTTTATGTGGTCAACCGCCAGATCAACTACACCAACGTGTGCGTCAACGGTTGCACCTTTTGCGCCTTCAGGCGCGATGCGGAGGACGAACCCGGCGCGTTTGTCCTGAGCCTGGACGATGTGCTGGCCCGGCTGCGGGCCGCCGACGCAACCCCCCTGCATCTGGACGAGCTGCACATTGTGGGCGGCTGCCACCCCACCCGGCCCCTTGCATGGTTTGAAGAGATGATCCGCGCGGTGCGGGCCTTCAACCCCAACCTGCCGGTCAAAGCCTTTACGGCTGTGGAGATAGAGCACTTTGCCCGCCTTGAGGGCATCAGCACCCTTGAGGTGCTCAAGCGCCTGCAAAACGCCGGCCTTGTTATGATGCCCGGCGGCGGGGCGGAAATTTTTGACGAAACGCTGCGCCCGCAGATATGCCCGCACAAGGCCGATGCAAAAACCTGGCTGCGCATCCAGGGCGAGGCCCACAGCCTCGGCATCGCCACCAACTGCACCATGCTGTTTGGGCATATCGAATCGTACGAGCACCGCATCGACCACCTCTGTCGCCTGCGCGAGCAGCAGGACAAGAGCGGCGGCTTTACCTGTTTTATCCCGCTGCCCTTCCTCACCGAGCACAGCCGCCTCAAGCTGCCCGAAGACAAGGTCGGCCCCCAGCGCGGGCTGGACCAGCTGCGCACGGTGGCGGTGTCGCGCCTGATGCTCGACAATATTCCCCACATCAAGGCCTACTGGATCATGATGGCCCCCAAGCTGGCCCCCGTTGCCCTGTGGTACGGCGCGGACGACCTGGACGGCACCATCACCGAGGAGCGCATCGGCCACATGGCGGGCGCGCAGTCCGCCCAGGGCATGACCATTGAGGAGCTGGAGCACCTCATACGCGAATCGGGCTTTACCCCGGTGCGGCGCAACGCCACCTTCAATACCCTGAACGACGAATCCCCGGAGGCGCGCCAGTGAGTATGTTTCTTCCCGCGCACAGTCCCTTTGACGAACAGGGAGCGGACTATGCCGACGTGCGTCAGGCCGCAGCCATGGCCGCCAGCGGCCAGCGCCTCGATCGCGCCGCCGCCGAAGCCCTGTACTACAAGGCCAGCCTGCACACCCTGGCCCAGCTGGCCCACGCCATGCGCCTGCGCATGCATCCCGAGCCTGTTGTCACCTATGTGGGCGACCGCAACATCAACTATTCCAACGTCTGCGTCTGCGCCTGCCGCTTCTGCGCCTTTTTTCGCGCACCCGACCAGGAAGGCGGCTACGTCATCAGCCGTGACGAGATGGCGCAGAAAATCGACGAAACCCTGGCCCTCGGCGGCACGCAGGTGCTGCTGCAGGGCGGACACCACCCCGATCTGCCGCTGGAGTGGTACGAAGACCTGCTGCGCTGGATGCACGCCACATGGCCGCAGTTGCACATCCACGCCTTTTCGCCGCCCGAGGTTTTCTTCTGGTCGGAGAAGTTCGGCCTTTCCGTGCACGAGGTGCTGCGCCGCCTGAAAGAAGCGGGCCTGCAATCCCTGCCCGGCGGCGGGGCGGAGATTCTGCACACGGGCGTACGCGCCCAGGTTTCGCCCAACAAGTGCACTGCCGAGCAGTGGCTGGGCGTTATGGAAGAAGCCCACAAGCTGGGGCTGCGCACCACGGCCACCATGATGTTTGGCCATGAAGAAGAACCCGCCCACCGGCTTGATCACCTTTTTGCCGTGCGCGAGGTGCAGGACCGCACCCACGGCTTTACGGCCTTTATCCCCTGGACATTCCAGCCAGCGCACACGCGCATTGACGTTGACCCGCTGCCCGCCCCCGCCTACCTGCGCCTGCTGGCCGTGTCGCGCCTGGTGCTCGACAACATCGCCAACATCCAGGCCTCGTGGGTAACCATGGGCCCGCAGGTGGCCCAGCTGGCCCTGTTCTACGGAGCCAACGACTTTGGCTCGCTGATGATTGAAGAAAACGTGGTGGCCGCAGCGGGGGTTTCCTTCCGCATGAACCGTAGCGACATCCACAAGGTCATACGCACGGCGGGTTTTACCCCTGTGCAGCGCACCATGGATTACACGCCTGTATCTCCCCAGCCGGAAGCATAAGGCCACCGCACAGATGCCGGGCGTTTCCGGGGGCGTGCCCCCGGAAACGCTTTTTTTGACATACATTCAAACTTCGTCCATCGGCATTGCCCCTGGCAAAAGGTGACCGTCCCGTGACCACGCAAGATAAAAATCCCCCCGTATTGCGCATGGGCCGTATTGGCTACCTCAACGTACTCCCCATCTATCATCCGCTCGAAGCGGGCATCCTGCCCCACGATTACGAGCTGGTTTCCGGCCCGCCCGCTCTGCTCAACACCATGATGGCGCGCGGCGAGCTGCATGTTTCGTCCTGCTCGTGCTTTGAATACGCCAGCCGCCCAGAGCGCTACCAGCTGGTGGAAGACCTCTCCATCGGCTCGCGCGGGCCGGTCATGAGCGTGCTGCTGCTCTCGCGCGTGCCTTTTGAGCAACTCGAGGGGCAGGAGATTCTTATCAGCGGCGAGACCCACACCTCGGTCGCTCTGCTGCGCCTGATCATGCGCGATCGGTTCAAGCTCAACGTCAGCTATTCCACCGGGCAGGTAACTCCCGCCCTGCGCGGCAAAAATCCGCCGGTGGCTTTTCTGGCCATTGGCGACGAGGCCCTGCGCCTGCGCAACCACCCCGATTATCCTTATCGGCTTGATCTGGCCGAGGCCTGGCGCGACTGGACGGGCCTGCCCTTCATTTTTGGCCTGTGGGTGGTCAGCCGTGCGGCGGCAGAGGCCAACCTGTTTACCAGCGACCCCGGCGCACTGCTGCGGCAGGGGCGTGACTGGGGCCTTGAACACATGGACGTGATCCTCGACCTCACGGCCCACGGCTGCCCCCTGTCGCGCGACGAGCTGGCCTTTTACTACAGCACGGGCCTTGTTTACACTCTGGGCGATGAAGAGCAGCAGGGGCTGATGCTCTTTTACCAAAAGCTGGCCGACGCGGGCATGATCCCCAAGGCCCCGCCTCTGGAATTTTTCCGCATGTAGCTTTACCAAAAAAAATTGCCCCCCCTGCGGGGCTTTTTTGTGCCCGCTGGCGGTAAAATGCCTGGCATTTGGCGACAGCGTCGGATGCCGCAGCGCGTTGCCGTAATTTATTAATACCAATTCAATATGTTATAGCGCCGTGAATACGCCGCTCGCCCCGGCTGCACACCGCCTTGAAGCCGCAACGCCTACAGCCAGACCAAGAATTTTTTTTCGCAATTATCAGCCAGCAAATGGAACGCGAGGTCAATCTGCCCTAAGGTCGCTACCCACGCGCGTACCGAACACATCTTACCGTGGGGTAGGTCTATGACTCAGGTTTCTGTTGCCGCAAGGCAATCTTTTTGGGGTTATCTTTGTGAAAATATTCGTAATACAGGGAAGAACCCCCTGCGCGTCCTTACAGGATTCGTCCTTGCGTGGATCGCCTTCTTTTTGCTGTGGGGGATGATACCCCCGTTTACCGGGCTTACGCACAACGGCATGGCCGTGCTGGGCATTGTGGTGTGGGCCAGCATCATGTGGGTAAGCGAGGCCATGCCCGCCGGTATAACCGGTATTTCCATTCCCACCATGCTGCTGATAACCCAGGCACTGCCCTGGACCAACGGCAAGCCGCCCATGGCGATTATCTTTGCCGGGTTTACCGACCACGTCCTCTGGCTGTGCCTGTTTGCCTTTATGGTGGCGGCGGTAATGCAGCTCATCGGCCTTGACCGCCGCATTGCGTTGGGCATCCTGGCCCGCTTCAAGGCGTCCTCGGCATGCCGGGTTGTCTGGGGCATGTTTTTTGTCAACATCGTGCTGGGTTTTCTGGTTCCGGCGGCGAACGCCCGCGCCGCCACCCTGCTGCCCGTGGTGCAGGGCATCTGCAACCTGCTGGGCGACTCGCCCGAAGAACGCGCCGCCAAAAAAGCCATCGTCATCCAGTCGCTGGTTTACGGCTCCATGATCTGCGGCATGTTCATCATGACTGCCCACCTGCCCAACATGATTCTGGTGGGCATTTTTGAAAAAAACGGCTTCACCAACATCAACTTTCTCAACTGGATGCTCCTGCAATTTCCTTACCTTGGCATGTTTGTGCTGACCAACTGGTGGACGCGCTACTACTTTAACACCAGCTGCATTTCCATTGCTGGCGGCGCGGCCACTCTTGAAAACCGCTATGCGGAAATGGGCCCCATGACCACGCCCGAAAAAGTGCTGCTGGGCATCTTTCTGCTGGTCGGGTTCATGTTTGTGACCGGCAAGGGCAGTTTTATCTATGAGCTGCACCGCCAGCCTCTGGGCGTTATCGGCCTTGCGGGCATGATGGTGCTGTTTGCGCCGGGCGTAATGCCCTGCACGTGGAAGGCCGTACAGCAAAAAACCATCTGGGGAACCTTTTTGCTGCTGGGCGGCGCCATGACCATGACCACGGCCATGACGCAGGCCGGCGTGGCGCAGTGGCTTGCCGACCACATCCACGCCTGGGTCGTGGGCATGAACTGGTGGCAGACGCTGCTGACCATGATGGTGGGCACGCACATCATCCGCCTTGGCATGCTCTCCAACGTGGCGGCCGTGGCCATGCTGGCCCCCGTGGTCTTTGCCATGGCTCCCAAGCTTGGGCTGCATCCCGTGGCCTTTACCATGCTGGTGTGCGACACCGACACCTTTGCCTACCTGCTGCCCACGCAGATCACCGCCGCCGTCATCGCCCACAGCACAGAGACCTTTTCTACCGCCGACTACGCCAAAGTGGGCTCGGTAGCCGTGCTCATCGCCATTGCCTACGGCGTATGCGTCATGGCCCCCTGGTATGCCCTGCTGGGCATGCCCGTGTGGAACCCCGCCGCGCCCTGGCCTTTTTAAACAAACCGTTACCTTGCCTAACAGCCCCAACCTTTTGCCCAAGAGGACATTATGGCACGTATAAAAACAACCCATGCGGTCGATTTTCGGCCGACCAGCCTTAACGATATTGAAACCGTCGAGGTTAACGCCGACCTGCTGATCATCGGCGGCGGCAACGCGGGCTGCTTTGTGGCGACCGAGGCCGCCCGCCTCAACCCCGGAGCCAAGATCATCATTGTCGAAAAGGCCGACATCATGCGCTCCGGCGCGTGTTCCGCCGGTATGGACGCCATCAACACCTATATTCCGCCGGACAAGACGCCCGAAGACCTGGTGCGCTGGAGCCGCTCGCAGGTGGGCGGCGGCCCCCTGCGCGAAGACCTGGCCCTTTCCAATGCCCGCGAACTCAACGAATGCGTGGAAGATCTGGAACGCTGGGGCCTGCCCATCCTCAAGGATGCGCAGGGCAATGTGCGCTACCGCGGCAAATGGGATATCTCCATCCACGGCGAGCAGCTCAAACCCATCATGGCGGAAAAAGCCCTTGCGACAGGCGCGGACGTATACAACCGCGTGGCCGCCACGGGCCTGCTGGTAACCGATGGCCGCTGCACCGGGGCCATGGGCTTTGGCGTGCGCGACGGCAAGTTCTACGTGTTCCGCGCGCGGGCCACGGTGGTGAGCACCGGCGGCGCAGGCACGCTGTACAAGTCCTACACGGCCGACTCCACCGACAGCGGTTCGCAGATATGGATGTGCCCCTACTGCGTCGGCTCCGGCTACGCCATGGGCCTGCGGCAGGGCGCGGAGCTCACCAGCCTTGAGCAGCGCTGGGTCGCCACGCGCACCAAGGATTTTTGCGGCCCTGTGGACACCATCTCCGTGGGCTACGGCGCGCCCATCATCAACTCGCTGGGCGAGCGCGTCATGAGCCGCTACGCGAGCCTGGGCGGCGATGCGGCACCCCGCTACATCCGCGCCAACGCTCCCATGGAAGAATGGCTGTCCGGTCGGGGCCCCTGCTTTTGCGACACCACCCACATGTCGCCCGAAAAAACCAAGGCCATGATGGAAGATTACCTTAACGAACGTCCTTCCTTCGTGCTTTTTCTCGCCAGCCGAGGGCAGGATCCCTCCAGGGAACCCATCGAGATTTTCGGGTCCGACCCCTACATCATGGGCGGGCATACCGGCGGCGGCTACTGGGTGGACATGGAACGCATGACCACCCTGCCCGGCCTGTTTGCGGCCGGTGAAACAGCGGGCGGCAACCCCAACAAATTTGTGGGCGGCTGCTGCGCCGAGGGCAAACTGGCCGCGCGTGGGGCCCTGGCATACATGACCGTAGCCCATGCGCCGGAGCACGACGCCAACCAGATCGAGCAGGAAAAGGCGCGCATATACGCCCCCCTGCTCTCGCGCGACGAGGAAGGCGTGAGCCCGGTGGAAATGAAGGAGCGCCTGCAACGTCTCATGGACGAATACGCTGGCGGTTCCAGCCAGTTTTACCGCGCCAACGAGCAGCAGCTCGATTACGCCCTCAGGCACATCAAGATACTGCAAAGCCAGTTTCAGTACCTGCGCGCCAACGATCTGCACGACCTCATGCAGGCCAACGAAACCATGGACCGCGTGGATGTGGCCGAATCAGTGGTGCACCACCTCAAGGCCCGCAAGGAGACCCGCTGGGCTGGCTGGCAGACCCGCTCGGACTACCCGCAACGCGACGACGAAAACTTCGACTGCTTTGTGGAATCGCGCCGCGACCCCGCCACGGGAGAAATGACAACCTTTACCCGTCCCTACGAGCAGCTGCTGCCCGGCGACAGGTACAAGCCCTAAGTCAGGAGAACAACAATGCCGCCTAAAATCGACACGCGCAAATGCAACGGCTGCAACGGGCGCGAAGAAACCCATTGCGAAGAAGTATGCCCCGGCGATCTCATGGCCCTGAACCCCGGCACGGGCAAGGCCTACCTGCGGGCCGCCCGCGACTGCTGGGACTGCATGTCCTGCATCAAGGCCTGCCCGGCAGGCGCGCTTGAAATAAAAATGCCCTATCAGCTGGGCTACTTCAAAGCTTCACTGCGTCCCATCATGGGCTCAAACTTCATTATCTGGAAGTGCCGCGACATCAACGGGCAGGAACAGACCTACCGCTACGTCAACCGGCTGGACAAGGCCTGATAGCGCAACGTACTGTTGATAAAAGCCGCCTGCGTCCCGCCGTTACTGCACGGCTGGACGCAGGCGCTCCATACAGGGAAGGGCCTCCATGGACACGTACTGGCATCTGGAAAAAGAGGACTTTTTTAAGGGCATCGACGAGGTCAAAAGTCTCTTTTTAAAAAACGCCCAGTGCCTTGAATTGCCCAAAAACGAAATGGTCTTTCTTGAGGGCGATGCCGGTGATTCCTGCTTTTATATAGAATCCGGCCTGATACGGATTTTTTGTATGGACCGCACCGGCAAGGAAATGACCTTTTCGCTGCGCATGAAGGGTGAAATTTTTGGCATTTCAGAGGTGCTGAACAACTCGCCCCGCAAGGCCTGCGCCCAGACCGCCAGCGCCTCGGTGCTCTACGCCATCAACCGGCAGGATTTTGAGGCAATGCTGCAGGAGCACTACCCCCTCGCCCGCAGCGTCATCACCCTGCTGGGGCGCAGACTGCGGCAGATGGGCGATCTGGTGCGCCGCCAGAACAGCGACGTGGCCAACCGCCTGGCCAGCCTGCTTATCTCGCTGGCCTACGAAACCCTGCGCAGCACAGAAGCCTGGAACCAGCCCTGCGAAATCCCGCTGAACATTCCGCAAGAGCAGCTGGCCTCCATGGTGGGCTCCACCCAGCCAACTGTCAGCGCCACCCTGCAGCAGTTTCGCAACGCAGGGCTCATCGTGGCCTCGGGTAGACGCATTGTGCTGCTCAATCCCATAGAAATGATCTACCGCCTCGACCACAACCTGCTTTAGCTGCCCGCCCTGCGACCTGCAGAGCCGATCCGTTCAGACGCGCGCAATTTTTTCTGTCCATCATGCAGCGGATAGCCTGCTTGGGCACAAGGTAGTACAGGTTGGGTCAAGGCTGTCCGGCATACATTCCAGCCCAGGACAATCCAGCTCTCTCCAGCTCCCCCGTAACGGATTTTGCCGTCCGTCAGAAAAAGCAAGGCCCGCTCAGAGAGCGGGCCTTGCTGCAATACACACGCGCCGCTGAAACAGCTGGCTATTCCATGGCCTTAAGTATGCTGCCTGCAGATACGGACGAAAGCACGTTGCCGTCGACAACCACGGCGGGCAGGGTCTTGATGCCAAAATACTGGGCAATCTGCTGGGCCTGATACAGGTTCACGTTGCCCGCATTGTAGCAGTACTTGCCCACGGCCAGTTCCTCGGCGGAGTTCACCGGGGGCCGCAGCTTGTTCATGTAGCTGTAGTGGATCGGAAAGTCCGAGGATTCCACCGTGGCGTCATACTCGTTGTTAAAGGCCACAACCCGGCCCTTGGCCTTCTTTTGGGCGGCCTTTACCTCGTTCCAGCGCGAGAGCGCATAGGTCATGTACTGCATGGCCTGGCCAGGGCGGGAGTAAGAAATCCAGATGCCCATGCCCATGAGGTCGGTGCCGTAATATTCCTTGCTGTTGGCAAATACCACCACCTTGCACTGCTGGGGCGAAACGGAGCGGCTGGCTTCCGTCACGGCATGCCACACCTTTTCACTCTGCGGCGAGGCAAAGTCGAGCAGCACAAGCACTTCGTGCGGCGCCTTGGGGTCGCCAAACAGTACGGGGTAAAGTTCCTGTTTCCACTGGGGTCTGTACGCGGCTTCGCCCTCGATGGAAGTCGCACGGCCGCCCATTTTTTGCAGCATGGCCTGACTTTCGGCATCATTTGCGCGCAGGTTGGGCAACGAGCTGCGCATATAAGGGTTAAATGCATTGGCCTTGGCATTTTGCACGCCAGCGGCAAGATTCACCTTTTCCTTGGGGCCGGTATCGCCCGTCCCCATACCGCCGCACCCGCCCAGCAAAAGCCCCGAAACCAGCATAGCCGCCAAAAATCCACGCATAGGTCACCTCTTCTCCCAGCCTGCAGCAAGGGATTGAACGGCATCCTCAAGATGCCGCAGCCATATTTCAGCCACACCGGCGTATTCCGCCGTCCCCATGAGTACGGGCAGGCATTGATGGCCGTAGGCCTCAATGCGACTGCGCCAGCTGTGTCCGTTCTCGCCCGCCATGTCCTCCAGAGCATGGCGGCCCACTACCGACAAAAGCGGCATAAGCCATACCCGGCGTGAAACGAGATTGGGCAAAATTCCTTCAAGCGTCACCGCTCCGTTCATGGCGCCCACATACACGCGGCTGTCAAGCTCGCGCACAGCTGCCGCCAGGTCCACATAGCGGGCAACCGCCTCGTGCTCCGCCCCGTGGCCCATAAAGATCACGTCTTCGTCAGTCGTGCGCCCGGCGGGCAAATGCCGCACCAGCGCGCTGGCCGTTGCGCGCACATCGTCCGCCGAGGCCAGCAGGGGCGCGCCCACCCGGCACAGCAGATGCTCTTGGGCTGCGGCCTCTTCAACCGCGGCGCGCACATCGCCGTGCTCCTGCCCCGGTATGGTCTGCAGGGGCTGCACGGCCACGGCTTCAAAACGCTCAAGCCCCAGGCGGCATACAGCCTTGAAGACAGAATCGCTCTTCTGGCGGGCCTGGGCCATACGCTCGCGCAGCAGCAGCGAGGTATAGGCCCAGCGTACCGGAACTCCGGGATACCGCTGGCGCACAAGCGCGTCAAAGCCTTTGAGGGCGTTTTGTCCCTGCGGGTTGCTCGCGCCAAAGGCTACCAGAAGAATGGCATGTTTCATGGGGCTTTTTTGTACGTCACTTGCGCCCCTGAGGCAAGAAGGCCGCGCGGATGTCTGATGCCCAAGCGCGCTCGTATGAAATTGATGTTGACCTGCCTGTTCTGTATTGACCCCGGCCACGATGCGGGGATACTGTGCCGGAGAANGGCCAGCACATCAGCAGCAGCACCGTTTGACGGGCAAACCTTTGGGGGTCGCATGGCAAAAGCTCTGGTACTTGGTGGGGCAACCGGCCTTTTGGGCCAGGCCCTGACGCGAGTGCTTAAAGCCCGCGAGTGGGAAGTCGCAACCCTGGGCCGTGAAAACGGCAACCTGCTGGATATGACCTTTCTGCAATCCGCCATTGCCGGGGCGCAGGCCGACGTAGTGTTCAACACTGTGGCCTGGACGGCAGTGGACGATGCAGAGGACCACAAGGACGAGGCCTGCCAGCTCAACCGTGCCCTGCCCGCAGCCATCGCGCGTTGCGTCAAGGCGCAGGGCGCGGGCTTTTTTGTGCAGTACAGCACCGACTTCATCTTTTCCGGCACGGGCGAATCCCCCTGGAAAGAAACCGACCTGCCCCAGCCCGCCTCGGTCTATGCCCGCACCAAGCTTGAGGGCGAAAAGGCCGTGATGGAAATCTTGCCAGACCGCGCCTGCATTGTGCGCACCGCCTGGCTTTTTGGCCCCGGGCGCAAAAATTTTGTGGATACCATCCTTGCCGCCTGCCAGCGCCGCGACTCCATAAATGTGGTGCACGACCAGACAGGCTCGCCCACCTACACGCTTGATCTGGCGCACTGGAGCGCCGCCCTGGCCGAAAAACGCGCGGCGGGCATCTGGCATGCCGTAAACGGCGGTCAGGCCAGCTGGTGCGATCTGGCCTGCGAGTCGGTATCGCTTGCCGGGGCTTCGTGCCGCGTCGTACCCATTGATTCGGCGGAGTGGCCGCAAAAAGCCCGCAGGCCGGTTTTTTCCGTACTGGACAACAGCAAGCTGGCCGGTTTGCTGGGCAAGCCCCTGCGCCCATGGCCCCAGGCCCTGCGCGACTATATTTTTAGCGAATATCTGCCCTCGCACACTGGCAAGGGTGGGGCGCAGTGAGACGTGCTGGCAAGGCATCGGGCCGGGTGTTGTCGCCTGGCCGCCTGCGCGGGCGCGGCCTGATCGCGGCGCTGCTGGTCATGGCCTGCCTGGGCGTGCTGTGGAACGGACCGGCGCAGGCGCGGCCCCGCAGCCTGCAGGAACTTGCCGCCATCATGGGCAAAGTGGTTGAAACAGGCGTCAAGTACGGTTCCATCCCCTCCCTGTACCGCCCCCGCTACGACCTTGTGCAGGACGCAAACCTGAGCCTCAGCGACGACGAGGTGGTTTTTGTGGTCATGCTGCCGGGCGGGCCCCGTGTGTACCCGCAGCGCATCATGGTCTGGCATCAGGTCGTCAACGAAATCGTTGACGACAAGGCCTACGCCATCACCTACTGTCCCACCACGGGCACGCTCATGGCCTATGACTCCACCATGGGCGGCCTGAACCTTATTTTTGACACCGAGGGACGCCTCTACGACGGCAACAGCGTGCTCATCGACCGCAATTCCGGCAGCCTCTGGCTGCAGGAGACAGGCATGGCCTTTGACGGCCCCCTGCTGGGCCGCGGGCTGCCCATGGCCCCCGTGTACTGGACAAACTGGGGCGCTGCAAAGCGCACGTTTCCGCAGGCGGTGGTGCTGGCCAAGCCAAACAGCAACAAGCCATACGGGCGAGACCCCTACGGCAACTACCTGCGCAGGGGCACCTACTACGACAACGACAGGCTCATCTACCCTGTCGAGCGCATGGACAAGCGTTTTGCCCGCAAAACACCCATGTTCTGCATCGAGTACGAGGGGTATCTGCTGGCCATCGACATTGGCTACGTCAAAAAAAAAGGCGCGGTAAACTTTTTTGTGGGGCCGCACGCCCTGGTGGCCGTTTACGACCGCGGGCTTGGAGTGGTGCGTCTTTTCAACCGTCAGATATGGTCCGAGCCGTTCCTGTTCGTTGCCCAGAACGGCAAGCTCATGGACCTGACAACCCGCAGCCTGTGGGACCCCAGATCAGGCGTTGCGACTGAGGGCAACATGAAGGGCGCGTCCATGCCGCAGTTTTACGGCGCGTATTCCATGTGGTTTGCCTGGTACAGCATCAACCCGGAAACACTTGTAATTCCCGGCCCCGGCGAAGTGCCTGAAAAGCTGCTTTCGCCTGCGCCGCCCGGCCAGTAGCCCCGCAGGGGCTGTTTGCATTGCCGAAAACCAGAGCGTATCTGTCTTTCATGAACAGCGCGATCTCTCCTGCACTTGCAGATATATCTACCCATCTGGCATGGTTTACCGCCTACTCCAGCCAAAAAAAGGCCATGGAAACGGGCGACGCCTCTCCCATGGATCTTAAAATCACGCACACCCTGCATGTGCTGGACAATGCCCGCCATACCGTGGAGGGCGAGGGCTTTGACGCCGCAACCGCGCGGCAGAGTCTTCTGGCGGCGCTGTACCACGACGTGGGCCGGTTTGAGCAATATCTGCGCTACCACACCTTCCGGGACAGGGAATCGTGCAACCACGGGCAGATGGGCGTGCGGATTCTCAAGGCGCACCGTTGCCTTGCGCATGAAACCCCTGAAACGCGCAAGGTAGTTATGGCGGCCGTGGGCATGCACAACCGTTTTGCCCTGCCCGCAAAAACGCCCGCCCTGGTGGCCCTGGTCACCAATGTGGTGCGCGATGCGGACAAACTGGACATCTTGCGGGTCATGGACGAGCACCTCAACGGCCCAGGCCCCTACAACCCCAGCGTGGTGCTGCAGCAGCCGGACGACCCCGCCATCGCAAGCCCCGCCATCATGCAGGCGGTGCGCGACCACCGGGTGGCGGCCTATGCCGACCTCAGCTGCGTCAACGACTTTCGCCTGTTGCTGGGCACATGGTTTTTTGACCTGCATTTTGCCTCAAGCCGACGCAAATTTCTGCAGAACGGGCACGCGCAAAAACTGCTGCGCCACCTGCCCGACACGGCCCCCCAGGCCCCGGCGCGCGACTACCTGCTGGGAATTCTGGACGCTGCGCAGCGGAGCCAGTAAGCATGTCTGACTGCCCGGCCCATTTTTGGCAGGCGCTGTTTGCCCGGGGCGTACCCTGGCCGGAGGCGTACGCCCACGCACCGCTCAACCCCGACCTGCAGCGGCTTTGCGCGGTCAGTGACGCGACCGCCCGCAATGCGGCCCTGCCCTGCGTGCGCCTTGCCTTCGCCCTGTGGCATCTGCCCGAGGATCAGGCCCAAGCGCGGTTGCGTCTGGCCCTGCAAAGCGCCGAGACGGTGCTGGTGGCCGACTTCAAACTGGCCGAACGCAATCTTGAGCTGCCCGCCGTCCTTGCAACGCAGGGCCTCATGGCGCTGACCGAGGTTCTGGGCGGGATACATGGCAGGACGCATGCGGCGCTACGCGCCAGCCGCGCTGGCCAGTCAAATTTTATGCAAACGGGCGGCATTGAGGCGCTCGTGCACCGGAGCGGGGCTCTGGTGCACGAGCGCCGCCCCATTTTTGCCGGGGCGGCGGCCCTGCTGCGGCTGCAACACCCTTAGCCCTGAGCCCGTCTGGGCCACAGCTGGTCAGCAGTGCATGATGCATTGAATCTTATAGTTATTTAAAACTGTTACAACAGCTCTGGCGACCAGCGGACCTGACGCTTCCGCCGCCTTGCCCGCCCGAGCCGCCTTGAAGCCCCCCCGCCCCTGTGCTATAAATTTTTCCGGCGCGCCCCGCCGCAGGGCGTCCGCGCCCGTAATGCCCGCCGTTGCCGCTTTTGGAGCTTTCATGTCAGATTTTGTCCATCTTCATTGCCATACAGAATACAGCCTGCTTGACGGCGCCATCCGCATCAAGGATCTGTGCGCCCGCGCCAAAGACTTTGGCATGTCCGCCTGCGCCATAACCGACCACGGCAACCTGTTTGGCGCTGCCTACTTTTTTCAGGGCTGCAAAGACTACGGCGTCAAGCCCATCTTTGGCTGCGAGGTTTACGTCTGCCAGGACCACACGGACAAAAGCACCGACTCCCCCCTGGCCCGCCGCCGCAACCACCTCATCCTGCTGGCCCAGAACAACACAGGCTATCACAACCTGGTCAAGCTGGTGACCAAGGGCTACCTTGAGGGTTTTTATTACAAACCCCGTGTCGACAAACCCCTGCTGCGCAAATATTCCGAGGGTCTCGTCTGCCTGTCGGCATGCATCGCGGGCGAAATACCCCGCGCCATACTTGCGGACGACATGGACAAGGCACTGAGCCTCACGCGCGAATACGCCGATATCTATCCCGACCGGTTTTACCTTGAGCTGCAGTCCAACGGCCTGCCGGAGCAGACCAAGGCCAACAACGCCCTGCTGGAGCTGTCGGCAACCACGGGCGTGCCGCTGGTCGCCACCAACGACTGCCACTACCTCACGGCAGATGACGCCGAGGCCCACGAGGTGCTGCTCTGCATCCAGACGCAGACCACCATGGACGACCCCAAGCGCATGCGCTTTGGCACCAACGAGCTGTTCTACAAATCCATCGAAGAGATGGAAAAGCCCTTTGCCCATGTGCCCGAGGCGCTGGCCAACACCGTGCGCATTGCCGAGCAGTGCAATGTGGAGCTGGACTTTGGCCACCACTACTTTCCGGTATACAAGCTGCCCGAGGGGGCCAGCCTCGACTCCGAATTTAGGCGGCTGGCGGAAGAAGGCCTTGAAAAAAGGCTGGAGAAACACCCCGACAGAGCCACGCTGGACATGCAGATGTACCGCGACCGCCTGCAGTACGAACTGCGCGTCATCCTTGAAATGGGCTTTCCCGGCTACTTTCTTATCGTGCAGGAATTTATCAACTGGGCAAAAAACCACAACGTGCCCGTGGGGCCGGGGCGCGGTTCTGCCGCTGGTTCGCTGGTGGCCTGGGCCCTGCGCATCACCAACCTTGACCCGCTTCCGTACAATCTGCTGTTTGAACGCTTTCTGAACAACGAGCGCGTCTCCCTGCCCGATATCGACGTAGACTTTTGCGAACGTCGGCGCGGCGAGGTGATCAAGCACATGGTCGAGACCTACGGCGAGGGCTCTGTGGCGCAGATCACCACTTTTGGCACCATGAAGGCCAAAGGCGTGGTGCGCGACGTGGGCCGCGCCCTTGGCATGAGCTTTGCCGAAACCGACCGCATCGCCAAGCTGGTGCCCGCCGACCTCAAGATGACCATCAAAAAGGCCCTTGAGGCGGAGCCNGAGCTGGAGAACCTCTACCACTCCGACCCCAAGGTCACGCANCTGCTCGACACGGCGCGCCGCCTCGAGGGGCTGGCCCGCCACGCCTCCACCCACGCCGCCGGGCTGGTGGTTTCGGACAAGCCCATGGAGGAATACCTGCCCCTCTATCAGGGCAAACGCGGCGAACTTGTGACCCAGTTTGACGGCCCCATGACCGAAAAGGCCGGGCTTGTTAAATTTGACTTTCTGGGCCTCAAGACCATGACCCTGATTCAGGATACCCTGGACAATATCACCCTGCAGGGTAACGAACCGCCCGACCTCGACAACCTGCCCCTCACCGACGCCGAAACCTACGAGCTGTATGCCCGTGGCGACACGGACGGCGTTTTTCAGGTTGAAAGCTCGGGCATGCGTCAGTATCTGCGCATGCTCAAGCCCTCGTGCTTTGAAGACGTCATCGCCATGCTGGCCCTGTACCGCCCCGGCCCGCTGGGTTCGGGCATGGTGGACGAATTTATCAAGCGCAAGCACGGGCAGGTGCCTGTGGTCTATCCGCACCCGTCGCTCTCCGACTGCCTGCGCGACACCTACGGCGTTATCGTCTATCAGGAACAGGTCATGCAGATCGCCCAGATCATCGCCAGCTACACGCTTGGCGGGGCCGACCTGCTGCGCCGCGCCATGGGCAAAAAGAAAGCCGAGGCCATGGCCAAGGAACGCGTCAACTTTGTTGCTGGCGCGGAAAAAAACGGCATCAGCAAAGACAACGCCAACGAAATTTTCGACTTGATGGAAAAATTCGCCGAATACGGCTTCAACAAGTCGCACTCCGCCGCATACGCGCTTATTTCGTACTACACGGCCTACCTCAAGGTGCACCACAAGGTCGAGTTTATGGCCGCCCTGCTCACCTCTGAAATGGGCAACCAGGACAAGCTGCTCAAGTACGTCTCGTGCTGCAAGGACATGGGCATCAACGTGGTGCAGGCCTCGGTAAACCAGAGCCAGCGCGAGTTTACGGCCCATGGCGGGAAGGTGGTCTTTGGCCTTGGCGGCATCAAGAATGTGGGCGACGAAGCCATTCGCGAGATTGTCGAGGCCCGCGCCGAGGGCGGCGAGTTTGCCTCGCTGTTTGACATGTGCTGCCGGGTCAACCTGCGCAAGGTTACCAAGCGCGTGCTCGAATCGCTCACCAAGGGCGGAGCGTGCGACTGCTTTGGCCTGCCCCGTGCCGCCCTGCTGGCGGCCATTGAAATCGTGGTTGCCCGCGCGCAAAAAAAAGCCAAGGACAAAACCTCCAATCAGGTTTCGCTGCTCTCCATGGCCCCGGCAGTGGAAAGCGCCCCTCAGCCCGGCATCGGATTCGACTGCCCGGAGGCCTCGCTGCCCGAAATGGCCGACGACGACAAGCTGCGGGCCGAAAAGGAAGCCCTGGGCTTTTTTTTGACCAGCCATCCGCTGCAGCCCTTTGTGCGCGAAATACGCCGCCTGGGCCTTACAACGCTCGAAGACGCGCGCGAGCTTTTTCCCGGTGCGGAGATCCGCTGCGCGGCGCTGGTTGTCAGCGTCAAGGAAGTGCTCACCAAATCCAAGGGCGAGCGCATGGCATTTGTGGGCATTGAAGACCTCACCGGCCACGCCGAAGTGACGTTTTTTCCCCGCTCCTATGCCGAATGCCGCGACCTGTTGCGCTCGGAGCAGCCCATCTGTCTGGTGGCGCGGCTCGACAGCCAGACGGACAATGCCGACAATGCCGATATGGACGAAGAGGCGGAGGACGCCCCGCGCGAGGTCAAGCTGCTGGGGCAGAGCGCCCGGTCGCTGGCCGAGGCCTGCGGCCTGAGCGACACCCCCGTGTGCGTGCACATACCGGCCCACCGTCTTGGCCGCGACGACATGCTGGCCCTGCGCAATCTGCTGGAGCAGTATCCCGGCCCGGTCGAGGCCCACGCCCAGGTGCTGCTCGACGGGCATCTGTGCCTGCTGCATCTCGACAACACTCTAAAAGTCAGACCCGGGCCAGACCTGGATAAAGCTCTTGCCGCCTGGGCTTCATAATATATGTTCCGATTTTTTCTGGTAACAGGCATTGGCCTGGCCATCATCAACGGCTGGATATCCTGGTGGCTTTGGCGCGCGCTTTCGGGCGCGGGCTGGCTGCGTTTTGTGCTCTGCGCCCTTGTACTCGTGCTGGGCGCGGCCTTTCCCCTGCTGTACAAGGGGCATGGGGCAACGCTGGCCCATGTGTGGCTGCTGCGGGCGGGCGCGTTCTGGATGGGCGTGGCCTTTTACGCCTTTGCCCTGGCGCTGCTTTGCCCGACGTGNGTGGGGCTGGGGGGCACGAATTTTTGGCTGCGCGCCGCCCATGGCCCCACGCTGGGGAGCCGTGCTGCTGGTGCTTGGCCTGCCGGTACTGCTGGGCGCGGCCAGCTGGGTTAACGCGGCCTTTCCCGCCTTGCGGCAGTACGACATCACCGTGCGCATGCAGGCTCCGGTGCCCGACGCCCTGACCCGCAAACCACTGCGGCTGGGCGTTGTCACCGACATGCATCTGGGCCGACTGATAACTGCGGGCCGACTGGCCAGAGCCATGCAGCTGCTGGCCCCGGAGCAGCCCGACGCCATTTTTTATGTGGGCGACATTATTGACGACCACATCAAGCTGGACGCGCAGGCCATCGCGGCGGCCCTGGCATTGACCCAGCCCCGGCTGGGCCACTGGGCCGTACCCGGCAACCATGAGTATATTTCGGGTTCCATTGACAGGAGCCTGAATTTTTTACGCAGCGTGGGCATGCACGTGCTGCGCGACCAGTGGGCGGTTGTGGACGACAGTTTTATACTGGCGGGCAGGGACGACCTGAGCAAGCCCGGCTTTACCGGCACGCAACGCGACAGCCTGGCAGAAATTCTGTCAGACCTGCCCCAGCAGTACCGCCAGCTGCCCCTTGTGGTGCTCGACCACCAGCCCGCAGCCCTTGACGAGGCCCGCGACGCAGGAGCCGTGCTGGAATTTTCGGGGCACACCCATTACGGACAGCTGTGGCCCTTCAATCTGGTGATTGAACGCAAATACGAAAACCCGTTGGGGTTGCTGACCAAGGGCAGCTTCCACTCCATTGTCAGCGCGGGCACGGGAACCTGGGGTCCGCCCCTGCGCAACACCTCGCGGGCCGAAGTGCTGCTGGTGACCGTGCATTTTGCGCCAATGGAGGACAGNGCCGGGGCAACGCCCGTCCCCTGAGCCTCTGCCGGGCTATTGCTGCGGGCTGATGCTCTCCCCCTCCGGGTCGTGCAGCCGATACTTGCGGGCCGCCGTGGCGGGCGAGGTATTGGCGTAGCAGTACACGCAGCCGTGGGGGCAGGTATCGTACTGGCCCACGTCCTTGCAGGGCACGCACAAACACTGCGCCCGCTGGCCGCTGTCGCGCGGGTATTCGATTGCCGCCGAGGGCGGGTCGCCAGACGGCCCGACAAGCGGCAACCCCAGCTGTCGCGGTTGCGCAAGGCCAAACAGCCGCAGGATATCAGGATGCCGGTTGGTGAGCCTGAGGACAAGCTCGGGATCAATGCAGCGGTTGTGGCTGATGCCCAGGGCGGCAAAATCACCCTTTTCACCGCAGGTGCAGGCGGCAATGCCCAGATCACCGACGATGCGGGCCACCCCGGCGGCAACGCGGAGCGTTTCTTCCCGCGTAAAATCGCGCCAGCCGAGCCCCGCCCTACGCAGGTTTTCCCGCACCTTGCGGTAGTCGGCGATGTCGGCAAAGCTGAACACCAGTTTGCTGGTGCAGCCCGCGAGTGCTCGGCCCACGCGCTCCATGCGCTCAAGCAGCGCTTCGCAACCCAGCGGATCTCTGGCCAGCCCGCCAGCCAGCATGAGCGGGTCAAAACGCCACACGACCCTCTCCGGTCCGGCGATGTCGGCAAACCGCCTGAACGTATCAATACGCCGCGCAAGTCGGGGCAGGCCCGGTTCCCAGCCTTCTTCTTCATAATCGTTGAGCGTAAACTGCAGATACCAGGCCAGCCCACGGGCCTCCACCTGCGGCAGCAGGGGCAGCAGGGGCTGCGGATTTTTGCTCCAGAACACGACCATCCGCGTGTGGTCAAAGGCCACAAACTGGGGCCGGCCATTGAAGGGGTTGATCCAGCGGGCATACCCGGCGCGCAGGCGGCTGACAAACCACGGCGCGTAAAAAGCCGGGATGTCCGTTGCCCGGCTGACCGCGATAATTTCCGGGGCAACGGCGTTGACGGTTCCCTCGGGGGTGTTGATCTGCACTGTTCGCCATTTCATGGGCCAAGTGTTTCAGGGTGACGGCGCTTCGTCAACCGGCAGCGCGCCGCCGCGCGAGGCCAGCACAACATAAGCGCGCAACGTGAGGCCGGGCAGCCATCAGGCAACAAAATANCGACAACAGGCAGAGACGGGGCNACTCTTGGCAAAAACCGGCAACACTTTGTAATACCGCGCAATTTCACCATTTTGACATATCCCGCACAATTGTTATCCTTGTGCTGCGAATACGCCCAATCAACCTGCAACAAACTGGAAATTCATGTCTTTTTTTTCCTGGATGCAAAGCCTCTTTACGCCGCCCTCTACAGGCGACCCCGATCTGGACGATCCGCGCCCCGGTTTTGAATGGAATCAGAACGTCCGCATACTGCTGGCTATGATTATTGTCATTATTTCGGCCTTTGTGGTCTACTGGATACTGTCATGACAAAAGGCGCTTTCTGGCGGCTGACCGTACGCGACGATTTTTCCGCAGGTCACGCCCTGCGGCACTATGAAGGCAAGTGCGAACGCATGCACGGGCACAACTTTGCGGTTGAGCTGACTGTGCAGGGACAACGCCTGACCTGCGATACGGAGTTGCTGCTCGACTTCAAGACCCTCAAGACGGGCCTCAAGACCATACTCGACGGGCTGGACCACCGGCTGCTCAACGAAACGCCGCCATTTGACGTTGCCAACCCCTCGTCGGAAAATCTGGCCCGGCACATCTGGCGGTGCATGGCCGANCTGCTGGCAACGCACGACGACCCGCAGGCCCGCGAGGTGCGGCTGTACAGTGTTACCGTGTCTGAAAAAGGTGCGCAAAGCGCCACCTATATGGAAGTGGACGACTGACTGCCAGCGAGCCGCAGGCCGCCTCAGCCCCTCCCCCGCACACCGTTAACCAGACCACACGGAACCAAGCATGGCTCAGGCTTTGTGTCTTCTGCACGCCAACTGCCAGGGTGATGCGCTGCGTCCCCTGCTGGAGAATGCCCCGGCCTTTGGCAGCCGTTTTTACATCCGCCAGTACGTCAACTACACGCGGCAAAGCATAGCCGCGCGGGATATCGAGCGCTGCGACCTCTTCCTGTACCAGCGGCTCGCCCCCAAGTGGGGCGACCTGTCCACGGAGCAGATGCTGCCGCAACTGCCGCCGCACTGTCAGGCCATTGAAATTCCCAATCTTTTTTTCAAGGGCTACTGGCCCTTCTGGTCGCGCGACGAGCGCATCAATTTTGCCGACAGCCTGCTTGAGGCCCTGCTGGAAAGGGTCAGCCCGCACGAGGCCATGACCCTGTATTTGCGCGGCTCTGCCGGCCTGCTGGGCGATGCGGCGACGCTGAACCGGCAGGCCGAGGAATCGCTTTGCCGCGAGGAGGCCAAGGAGGCCGAGGGCCCCATCAAGTGCGCCCCGCTGCTGCGCGAACGCTGGCGCGACGAGCAGATGTTCATCACGGTCAACCACCCGGGCCGCNAGCTTGTGTGCCACATGGCCGACAGCCTGCTGCGCCTGCTGGNCCTTGGCGGGCTACCCCCGAGCACGCGCAGGGATTTTGTACACCCGTTGGAGGATTTTTGGCTGCCTATCCATCCGGCCGTGGGGCAGGCACTTGCCCTGCCCTTTGCCAGCGCCGACAGACCCTGGGCCATCTTTGATTCGCAGCTGACCCATCGGGAATACACCCTGTGCTACCTGGCCTGCCGCGCCAACAACGTAGCTGATTTTTTGACATTTCTTAAAAACCTGTCGCCCGACGCCATGCACATGGCCGCGGCAGCCGTACACGGCAACCGGACGACCCCCTAGAGCCTTTATCGGCTCCGGTTTTTCCAACTTCCTGGGCAGGTAAGCATTTCAACAGCAATCTGCTCCGCACTACCGGCGGCCCGCCCGCCGGGCGTCTGCCCAGCAACACCAGGCGCAACGCGGCTGCGGCAAACGTGCCGCCACCGCCCACGCACAGGGCTGCGGCCATACCGCGCCCGAAAGGAGTACGTCATGAAAGTTCTGATGATCAACGGCAGCCCGCACCCCAAGGGCTGCACCTTTACCGCGCTGTCCACCGTGGCGGCGCAGCTTGAAAAAAACGGCGTTGAAACAAGGCTGCTCCAGCTGGGCGCAAAACCCATCCAGTGCTGTATCGCCTGCGGCAAATGCAAGGATACCGGGCACTGCGTCTTTAACGCCGACCACGTCAACGAGGCCATCGACCTGCTGCGCGAGGCAGACGGCTTTGTGGTGGGTTCGCCAGTGTACTACGCGGGCCCCAACGGCGGCATCACGTCCTTTCTTGACCGCATGTTCTTTTTCAAATCCAGCGGCTACGCCTTCAAGCCCGCCGCCGCTGTGGTGAGCTGCCGCCGTGGCGGGGCCAGCGCCTCTTTTGACCGGCTCAACAAGTACTTTACCATCGCGCGCATGCCTGTGGTGTCTTCGCAATACTGGAACGCCGTGCANGGCAATACGCCGGATGAAGTCATGCAGGACAAGGAAGGCCTGCAGATCATGCGCACTCTNGGCGACAATATGGCCTGGCTGCTCAAGTGCATCGAGGCAGGCAAGGCCGCTGGCGTGGCAACGCCCACGCCCGAAGCCTGGGAACCAACCAACTTTATCCGCTAGCGCGGGTGCAAACCGGGGCATGGCAAACGCCCCGGCGCAGGCTGTCGCGCACCCCGCCGCACAGTAGGCAGCGCCCCACAGACAGGGCCGTCCGAGGGATCACCCCTGGGCGGCCCTGTCTTTTTCTGCTCCGCCAGAGATGTCTTTGCCGCCCCCCAAATAAAAAACTACGCAGCCAAAGGTTGGCCCGTCGCCGGAGCGGACCGGCACCGGGCAGTCGGCGCTTCGGCCTGGATAAAACTGTCATATGCAACTCTGCGACAAAACAGCGCAATAGTTTTAAATAACGAAGGCAGTATTTCTGCGCGGCGCATCGACCGGTTACCAATAAATACACTCAACTCGACAACACAAGTCTGCATAACACAATCTAACAGCGATAATTCTACACAAATTGTACAATATTACACAGGATAATACTGCAAAATTTGATTAATATGCAACTATTAAATGCACAATAAAAATGATTGTGATTTTTTTTACATAGTATTTTTTACATCGCATGCCGCTTCCATCGGCTTAACATCCATTAAATCAGTACAAAGATTGATCAACCATTCAATAATATATTGTTGCCAGCAACTTGTACATCTGGCATTCTTCGCGCAATTGTTTATTCTGCATGGCCCAAGGTTGCTGCACCTAATCTCTGGAGCGATTCAGGCTGCCGTGTGCATGGCCCCCCGGCACGGGCGGCGACAGCCCCAGGGTCAATAGGGCAAGGCGTTAAGAACTACTGGCAGTTACACGCTAATTCGCACATCATGTGCTTGCTGAATATTGAGCAGATCTGGCAGGGCCACCCCCGGATCACAGCAATCATTGCCGCATAAAGAGGATGCCATGAAGGAAATCAGTGTTGAAGACATCGCCCGCGCCGTTGCCGATCTGGCGGTGCGCGCCTGTTGCCGCCTGCCGCAGGACATGGTGGACGGCATGCGCAGAGCGCACCAGGCGGAGCCCTCGCCCGTTGGCAAAAACATTCTTGAACAACTGCTGGAAAATGCCTCTATCGCCGCCAACGACGGCATTCCCATCTGTCAGGACACCGGCCTTGCCGTGATTTTTGCCGACGTGGGACAGGATGTGCGCATCGTGGGCGGCGCGTTTGAAGGGGCTGTCAACGAAGGCGTGCGGCGCGGCTATGTGGACGGCTACCTGCGCAAATCGTGCGTGGCCGAGCCGCTTTTTGAGCGCAAAAACACGCGCGACAACACCCCTGCCGTCATCCACACCCGCCTCGTGCCCGGCGATACGCTGCGTCTGCGGCTGGCCCCCAAGGGCGCGGGCTCAGAAAACAAGAGCGTGGTAAAAATGCTTGTGCCCGCCGACGGCATTGAAGGCGTGCGCAAGGTTGTGCTTGACGCCGTGCTGGCCGCCGGCCCCAACTCGTGCCCGCCCATGGTGGTGGGCGTGGGCCTTGGCGGCACCATGGAGATGGCCGCCATCTGCGCCAAACGCGCCGCCGCCCGCGACCTCGAAAGCCGCAACCACGATCCGCGATACGCGGCATTTGAAGAAGAACTGCTCGAACTTATCAACAAGACCGGCATTGGCCCCCAGGGCCTTGGCGGGCTGACTACGGCGCTCAAGGTGCATGTGGAATGGGCCCCCACCCACATCGCCTCGCTGCCTGTGGCCGTTAACATCAACTGCCACGCGGCGCGTCACGCCGAAGTTACCCTGTAGGAGGCCGCCCATGTCCGAAACCCAGATGAAAAAAATTCGCGCCCCTTTTGACGATGCCACCGCGCGCTCNCTNAGGGCGGGCGACCGGGTGCTTATTTCAGGCACTATTCTTGCCGCGCGCGATGCGGCCCACAAGCGGCTGGTGGAAACCCTGGACAAGGGCGACCCCCTGCCCGTGGATCTCAAGGGCGCTGTCGTTTACTACGTGGGGCCAAGCCCCGCCAAACCCGGCCAGGTCATCGGCGCAGCCGGGCCCACCACGTCGGGCCGCATGGACGCCTATACTCCACGGCTGCTCGATCAGGGGCTCAAAGGCATGATCGGCAAGGGCTACCGCAAGCCTGAAGTGGTGGAAGCCATGAAAAAGCACGGCGTGCCCTACCTTGCCGCCGTGGGCGGAGCCGGTGCGCTTATTGCCCGCAGCATCAAAAAATACACAGTGCTCGCCTACGAAGACCTGGGGCCGGAAGCCGTGGCCGCCATGGAGGTGGAGGACTTTCCCGCCATTGTCGTCATCGACAGCACGGGCGACAACTACTACGAAACCGGGCAGGCTCCCTACAGACGCTCCTGACCCCTGACACGCCGGTTTGCAGCCCAATGCCGAGACAGGCGCGGCTTAGCCGCGCCGTTTTATAATGCCTGACACATTATGAAGGAGTTGGTATGGCCTTAAGCAGATCCCCTGTCGACGCCCGAACCCGCCTGGACTTCTGGCAAGCGGCCTCGGGCGCGGTGTTGGCGCTTTTTGTGTGCGTGCATCTGGTGCTCGAAGGAACTGTCGTTATCAGCCCCGCGCTGACCAACGCCATTGCATGGCTGCTCGAGGTGACCATGCTGGCGCAGGTGGCGGCCCCCGTCATCGTGCTGCTGATCCTGTTTCACTTTTACATCGCCGCCCGCAAAATGCCCTTTCGGGCCAACGAGTTGGGCGTCTTTGTGCAACACAGCAAAGGCCTCAAGGAACTGGATACATGGCTGTGGCTGGTGCAGGTCTTTACGGCCATTATCATACTTGCCGGAGCCTTCTACCATGTGTACAGCGTCATGACCGACCTGCCCATCAATGCGGAGGGCAGCGCCAAGCGCCTGCACTCGGGCTGGCTGGCCTTTTACGTGTTCTTTTTGCCCTGCGTCATTCTGCATACGGGCATCGGCGTATACCGGCTGGCCGTCAAATTCGGCCTGTGCGTCAAGGCCACGCGCGCCGCATGGCGCAAGTGGACCTGGGTTGTCATGGGCTGTTATCTTTTGCTCGGCGCGGCGGCTCTGACCCGCGTGTGGTTTCTGGGATAGGGGGTGCGTATGCGAGTTTTTGAAAGTGATGTTCTTTGCATAGGCGCCGGCCTGGCCGGGGAACGCGTGGCAGTGGAAGCGGCNCAGGCCGGGTTCAGCGTTATCTGNCTTTCGCTNGTNCCGCCCAAGCGTTCGCANTCNTCNGCCGCCATGGGCGGCATGCAGGCGGCCCTTGGNAACTCNATNATGGGCGAGGGCGACTGCCCCGAGGTGCACTTTACCGATACAGTTAAAGGCTCTGACTGGGGCTGCGATCAGGAAGTGGCCCGCCTGTTTGCCGAAACCGGCCCCATCGCCATGCGCGAGATGGCCTGGATGGGCGTGCCGTGGAGCCGAGTCGTACCCGGCGAGCACACCTACTACAAGGGCGGCAAACCGTTTCAAGCTACGGAAAAATCTGAAAACGAGGGGCTTATCCACTCGCGCGCCTTTGGCGGCACGGCCAAATGGCGCACCTGCTATACCTCGGACGGCACGGGCCATGCAGTGCTGTTTACCCTCGACAACCGTCTGCTGCAGCTGGGCGTGGACGTGCACGACCGCATGCAGGCCGAGGCCCTGATCCACGACGGCCAGCGCTGCATGGGCTGCGTTGCCCGCGACCTGCGCACCGGCGAGCTGGTGGGCTATTTTGCCAAGGCGACCCTCATCGCCACGGGCGGCTATGGCCGCATCTACCGCGCCACCACCAACGCCATCATCTGTGACGGCGGCGGCCAGATTACCGCGATTGAAACCGGCGTTGTGCCCCTTGGCAACATGGAGGCCGTGCAGTTTCACCCCACGGGCACTGTGCCCACCGACATTCTGGTCACAGAAGGCTGCCGGGGCGACGGCGGAACACTGCTTGACGTCAACGAATACCGCTTTATGCCCGAATACGAGCCGGAAAAGGCCGAGCTTGCCTCGCGCGACGTTGTATCGCGACGCATGACCGAGCACATGCGCAAGGGGTTTGGCGTGCCCAGCCCTTACGGCGAGCATCTGTGGCTCGACATCCGCCACCTGGGCGAAAAGCACATCACCACCAACCTGCGTGAAGTGTACGACATTTCCACGCACTTTCTGGGCGTCAACCCCATCCGCCAGCTTATCCCGGTACGGCCCACCCAGCACTACAGCATGGGCGGCGTGCGCATCAACAAGGACGGCCACGCCTACGGGCTTCAGGGGCTTTTCGCTGCTGGCGAGGCGGCCTGCTGGGACATGCACGGCTTCAACCGCCTGGGCGGCAACTCGCTGGCCGAGACTATCGTTTCGGGTCGCATTGTCGGCGCAAAGCTTGTGGAATTTTTGCAGGGTTACGAAACCGTGTTCTCCACCCAGTCCATGAAAGACGCCGCCCTTACGGTCAAGGGGCGCATAGCCGCCCTGTTGCGCGGCACGGGCGACGATTGCTACACCCTGCGCAACGCCATGCAGGACACCATGATGGAGCATGTGGGCATTTTCCGTAACGGCAAGGATCTGGAAGCGGGCGTGGCCAAGCTGCAGGAGCTGCTTGAGCGCAGCAAAAACATGCGCCTGGCGAGCGGCAACATCCCCGGCCCCAACGGCGAGCTTTCCATGGCGCTGCGCGTGCCCGGCATGCTCAAGCTGGCCCTGTGCACCGCCTACGGCGCGCTGATGCGCACTGAAAGTCGCGGCGCGCATGCCCGCGAGGACTACCCCGAGCGCAACGACCAGCAGTGGCTCAACCGTACCCTGGCCTACTGGAAGGAGGGCGACACCCTGCCCACCCTCAAGTACGAACCGGCAACGCCTTTCTACATTCTGCCCCCTGGAGATCGTGGCTACGGCGGCGGCAAGATCATCACCGCCGATATCAGCTCTGAAAAAATAGTGCCCTACGCGCAACAGGGGTAAGGAGAGCCACATGGGACGCAATCTGACATTCGAGATATTCCGCTACAATCCGCTGGATTCGCTCTCGCAGCCCCACATGCAGACCTTCCAGCTCGAAGAGCACAACAGCATGACACTGTTTATCGCCCTGAACATGATCCGCGAAACGCAGGACGCCTCGCTGCAGTTTGATTTTTGCTGCCGCGCCGGCATCTGCGGCTCATGCGGCATGGTTATCAACGGGCGGCCCGGCCTGGCCTGCCACACGCAGACCCGGGACCTGCCAAACCACATCACCCTGCATCCGCTGCCGGTGTTCAAACTTTTGGGAGATCTGTCAGTAGATACGGGCACATGGTTTCGCAATGTGGGCACCAAGATCGAATCGTGGATACACACTACCAAGGAATTCGACCCCACAGCGCAGGAAGACCGGATGAGCAACGAGCTGGCTACCCAGATATTCGAGCTCGACCGCTGCATAGAATGCGGCTGCTGCGTGGCCGCCTGCGGCACTGCCCGCATGCGTGAAGACTTTATTGGCGCAACCGCCATCAACCGCATGGCGCGCTTTTATATCGACCCGCGCGACAACCGCACCCCGGCCGATTACTATGAACTGATCGGCGACGACAACGGCGTATTCGGCTGCATGGGCCTGCTGGCCTGCGACAACGTCTGCCCCAAGCAGCTGCCGCTGCAGGACCAGCTGGGCATCATGCGCCGCATGGTCACCATGGAATCCGTGCGGGGCATTCTGCCGGAGTTTATCCGTAAAAAAATGCAGGGTTGCGGCTGCGGCTGTTCCAAATAGCCACGGCAGCACCCGGCATCAACCGGCCGCCCGGACCCCGCAAGGGTTCGGGCGGCGCTGCATGCAAACCCGCACAACAACCGCGCACACCGCATTTCCCATAGCCTGCCCGGNATATTCCCGACCTCATGCCTTGGCTTCCAACATGTTATAGGATATACATAGCCGCAAGTCATAGCTGTATGATCGGACAATTTTTTTACGATTTCTTAACCTGTACAGCGGCATTGGTGCGGTAAAAAACATTTTGCCGACGCGCGCCGCGCTGACTGTTCATGCAGTCACAACTTTTTGGCTATTGGGCCTACAATAACGACAGGGCGTTGCTCCAAGGCGCACCTTGCATATACTCGTCATCGGGCATTTTATGACGCTGCGCCCCTGTCCGCCAGAGCGCGGCACGTTTTTACGCTTCGGGATTTTTATGCACAAGAACTACGCGTTCAGAACCAATTTTTTTATTTGTCTGATCATCATTATCGGCTTTTCCGTCACATCTGTAATCAGTTATCGCTCCAACATGGATACGCTGAAAAAAGAAGCAGAAAGTGTCACGCGTCTTGCTTCTGAAGGCATGATGTACCAGATTGATGCTATTTTTGCGCAATCCATACACGTTTCGCTGACCATGGCTCACGACAGTTTTTTGATAAACTTTCTTTCCAAAGAAAAAGAAAATCTCGAAGACCCTTCGTACACGCAAAATATCAAAGAATACCTTGCCGCATACAGAAAAAAGTACGACTACGATTCTGTCTTCCTTGTCTCCATGCAGACAGACAGGTACTACAACTTTACAGGCGTTGACAGGATAGTTGACCACTCCGCCCCTGAAAACAAATGGGTGCACGCGTTTGTTGCCGCCAATAATGAATTTTCGCTGAATATCGACAATGATAAAGCCGATCATGACACCATCACAGTTTTTGTAAACTGCAGTGTAAAGAACAAAGACAATAAAATTGTGGGCATTGTGGGCGTCGGCTTTAGGGTAAACACAGTCCAGGCCATGCTCACCAAGTACGAGCAGCAGTTTGCGGTCAAAACATACCTTGTGAACGACAACGGCATTGTGCAGATATCCTCCTCCGGGCACGCCGCCGCTGATTCGCGCATGGTTTCCACGCAGGCCTTTGCCGCAGCCAAAAAGAACCTGCAAAAAAACAGCTCGGACTGCTCGGATCTCTGGTACTCCGGCAACGGGGCGGACGGCTACGCCGTAACACGCTACCTGCCTGCCCCAAACATGTACCTTGTCACTGACAAAAATACCTCAGAGATCATCAAGCAGATCAGAATAAAATACTACACGGGCGCTGTTATTGTCTTTGTTACGATGTTAATCGTCATCTTAATTGTAACAACAATAATTCGCAGATATAAAACNAAAATAGTATCTCTTACCATTGCNGAAGAACTGAAATACCACGCCATACTTCAAAATGCCACTTCGCAGATCTATGACAGCATTATAGAATTTGATATTACCAATGATATTGCCTGCGGCGAAGGCACAAAACGCTTTTTGCAGCAACTGGGCCTCAAGCCCGGCACGTCGTACAGCGAAATGCTGCAAACCATCGTGACCAAACATATTCATCCGGATCATGCCGCGCTGTTTATGCAGACGTTCAGCCCTGATTCCGTACGCACTGCGCTTGAAATGCAGTGCAACAAGCTGAGCTGCGACTTTTTGTATGCCGGCAAAAACGGAGAATACATATGGTACCGGGAAACCGGTTATGTACTGCGCTGGGCGGAAAACGACTCCATCCACATCGTCATTTGCCGCCAGAATATCGATAAGGACAAAAAACAGGAACTCAACCTGCAGGAAATGGCGCTAAAGGACGGCCTGACTGGCCTTTACAACAAAATGACCACCCAGAGCCTCATCGCAAAGCACCTTGCTGAACACCATGACGGCAAGGGCATCCTTGCCATGATCATGCTCGACATCGACAACTTTAAGGAACGCAACGATTCGCTTGGCCATGTTGTCGGAGACAGAATTATCCAGGAATTCGCGCACTGCATCAGAACTGGTTTTGGGGCAAAAGACACCATTGGCCGTGTTGGCGGCGACGAATTTGTGGTGCTTACCCTTCAGCCGAGCGAAGGAGCGCTGCGCGACAAGCTGGAGAAGTTCAGCCGCAGTATCCGCGCCACGTCTTTTGGCGGCGAGGGACGCTACCACCTGGCGGCAAGCATGGGAGTGGCCATTTTTCCGCAGCACGGAACAACCTTCAGCGATCTGTACGCCAGGGCCGACGCAGCTCTCTACCGCGCAAAGCAGAGAGGCAAGGACACCTTTGTTTTTTTTGAAAACACTCCTGCCGACGTCAGCTGACAACGCGCTGGCGCATAGCGCCGGGTTGCCCAAACGGCCCCACGAGGCCCCGGCAGATCCCGCCGNTCGCGACAAACTATGGCCGCGGCCTGTTGCGGCGCGAGGGGGCCCCTCGGCCCGGATGCGCCCGCAGAGCCCGTCNCTTGCCCTTTGGGGCCTCGCAGCTTGCCAGACAGCGGCGTACGGCGGCCACATTGGCCGAGGCCATGCCCTTGCGCCACACAAGCTCGGTAACAGCGCTGCCCAGCGGGTGCTCAAGGGCATGTACCGACAGCATGCCGTTAGTGCGGCACAGATCGAGCACCGAGGCGGGCACCACCCCCACACCCATGCCCGCAATAACGCCCCCCACTATGGCGTGGTACGAAGCCAGCTCGACAATGTGCTGCGGTTCCCAGCCGTAAGCCCTGAACCAGTTTATTACCCGGTTTCGGTATGCGCAGCCGCCCTGGAAGGCCAGCACCGCCTTGCGCCCGATGTCTTCCGGCGTGTGGATGGGCGGGTGGCCGTTGGTGGCGATAAGTACCAGGCGCTCCTCAAAGGCCGCTACCCGCTCAAGGCGATCGTCCACTGGGGCGTCGACCACAAATACGGCGTCAAGCTTGTTTTCCAGTATGTCGTCGTAGAGCGAACGGCTGGTCCCTATGACGAGCTCAAGCTCTATATTGGGGTACTCCGCATGCAGCCGGGCCAGCACTTCGGGCAGCCGGGCCGCCGCCGCGCTTTCCAGCGCGCCGATGCGCAGCCGCCCTCCAGGTTCCATGCCCTTTACGCAAAGCTCCGCCTCATCCATCAAAACGATTATCCTGCGGGCATAGGCATACAGCGTCTGCCCCCTGGCAGTGGGCAACAGGCGTTTTTTTTCACGCAAAAACAGCTGCACGCCCAGGTCTTCTTCCATCTGCATTATCCGCGCGGTAATGCCCGAGGGCACGCGATTGAGCGCCTTGGCGGCGTGGCTGATGCTGCCCTTTTCCATTACAGCCATAAATGTGCGCAGGTCTGACACTTCCATTTATTCACCATTTGTGACTATTTTTTTCATTTTTATTCATTTGCCATGACAATTATCATTCCATAATCTATGCCGCAAGCCGCCCGCTGCTGCAGGGGAAAAACCCTCACTCCAAATTTTCCCCAGCGGCAGCGGATGAGCTGACAACCCGAACTCAGGAATATTCCATGCGTGCGACCTTGAAACTGCTTTGGCAGACGGCTCTTCTCACTGCCATATACTGGGGCTGCGACCAGATCACCCGCCTGACGGGCATTCCCATACCTGGCAACGTGCTAGGCATCATCGTGCTCTTTGTGCTGCTGCTGACAGGCGTTGTGAAAGAAAGCCACATCAGCACAGCTGCAGAATATTTTCTGCGGCATCTGGTGTTCTTTTTTGTGCCCATTGCTGTGGGGCTCATGCAGTGGGGCGGAGTTTTTTATGATTACGGCTGGGTGCTGGCAGCGGCCATTGTGGGCAGCACTGCCCTGCCGCTGGTGATCGTGGGTTTTATGGCCAGGGGGCTGCGCCGCCGCACGGCCTGCGGGCAAAAAACTGACGGGGAGGATGGGCCATGCAGATCATAAGCATTTTTTTGTGCGTGGCAGGTACGGTACTGGCCTATGCGCTGGTGCGCGGCCTGTACCTGCGCTACAGGCACCCGCTCATCAATATTGTGGCTGGCAGCGCCGCCATAGTCATCGGAGCACTGCTGGCCTGCGATATCCCTTACGAAACGTACGAGCCGGCCCGCCAGGCCATGACCCTGCTCATCGGCCCGGCCACGGTCAGCCTCGCCCTGCCGCTCTACCGGTACAGACGCCTGCTCGTGCGCAACGCCATGCCCATTATTGCCAGCGTGGGCGCGGGAGCCTTTGCGGCCATGCTTTCGGCGGGTATTCTGGCTAGATGGGGAGGGCTGCCGCAAGACGTGGTGATTTCCATTCTCCCCAAGGGAGTTTCCATCCCCTTTGCCGTCGAGGTGGCGTCCATGTACGGCGGCATTCCGTCGCTCGCGGCCGCCTTTGTGGTGGCGACAGGCACGCTGGGTTCGCTTTTTGGCCTGTGGGGGCTTAATGTGCTCCGCATCAGGGATCCCTTTGCCCGGGGGCTNACCATGGGGACAATTTCGCACGCGCAGGGCACAGCTGCGGCCCTGCAGGAAGGCGAGGAACAGGGCGCCATGGGCGGGCTTGCCATGATACTGGCGGGCATACTGACTGCGGCCCTGGCCCCTGCAGCGGTGTGGATTGTGCTGCGGCTGCCTCTGATGCCGTAAACGGCTGTGCGGGGGCGACGCGTGCCGCCACCGGCATTATTTTGCAAGGCAAACAGGTTACTGCAACGGAGTCGCGGTGGGGTTGCCGGGCGTGCCGCCCCCCTCGCCCCACTGCAGCCACTGCGTGGCAACCTCAATAAGCCGGTAAGGATCAATGGGTTTGGCCAGGTGGTCGTTCATACCTGCGGCCAGGCTTTTTTCCCTGTCGCCCACCATGCTGTCGGCGGTCAGGGCGATAATGGGCGTGCTGGCATAGCGCTCAAGCATACGCAGGCGCTTTGCCGCTTCAATGCCGTCCATATCGGGCATGTGAATATCCATAAACACCATGGCGTATTCCGTCTGTTCCACCATCCGCAGCACGTCCAGCCCGGTATTGGCGATATCCACGCTGAAGCCGGCCGACTCCAGCAGTTCCTTGGCCACAAGCTGGTTGACCTCGTTGTCTTCAGCAAGCAGCACCTTGCTGCCCCTAAACCTGGAAGGGATGCGCAATTCCTGCGGCAAGCCAGACTCATCCTCGCTGGTCGAGCGCTGGCCAAACACGTCCAGAATGGCGTTTTGCAAGAGTGAAGGACTTACAGGTTTGATGAGAAAATGGCTGATGCCCTCGGCTTGGGCTTCTTCCATTATTTCTTCGCGCCCGTAGGCAGTGACCATGATTACCGTGGGTATATAGGGCAGCTCGCGACAGCCCCGCAGCAGGCGCACCACCTGAATGCCGTTGTCGCCGGGCATCTTCCAGTCCATGAGCACCAGGTCGTAAGGGTCGCCGTCTTCCGCAGCGCGCACCAGCTCTGCCAGAGCAGCTTCGCCGCAGTCCGCCGTACCCGCCCGCAGCTGCATGTCTTCCAGCTCCTGCCGCAAAATTTCGCGGCTTGAAAAGGAATCGTCAACCACCAGAACCCGCCGTTCATGCAGGTTTTTCAATAACAGGGGGGCGCGGTGGGCCTGAGTTGCCTGCATATCAAGCATGACGGTAAAGGAAAACATGCTGCCCTTGCCTATCTCACTCTCTGCTATGATCTCTCCCCCCATCAGCTCCACTATCCGCTTGCTGATGGAAAGCCCAAGCCCGGTGCCGCCAAACCGGCGGGTTGTGGACGAATCCCCCTGGGTAAATTCCTGAAACAACTTGTCCAGCTGTTCCTGCCCCATGCCGATGCCCGTATCCGTAATAGTAAAGCGCAGGCAAGCCTTTTGCTGCTGCGTTTCCTGCAGGGCAACCCGTACCACAACTTCACCCACTGGCGTAAACTTGATGGCGTTGCCCACAAGGTTGATCAAAACCTGCCCCAGACGCAGCGGATCGCCGACAAAGAACAGGGGAACATCCCTGTCGATGCGCAGCAGCAGTTCTATGTTTCTGCCGCCGGGCTTGGAGGTGTCAAGGCTCGAAAGCCCCAGCAGCACTTCCTCCAGATTAAAGTCCAGATGCTCCATATCCATGCGCCCTGCCTCTATCTTGGAAAAATCGAGGATGTCGTCAATAATGCGCAACAGCGATTTGGCGGAGCTGTCGATATTTTTTAAATAATTGCGCTGGGTGGCGCTAAGCTTGGTGCGCAGGGTCAGGTGGGTCAGGCCCACGACGGCATTCATGGGCGTACGTATTTCGTGGCTCATGTTGGCCAAAAATTCGCTCTTGGCCTTGCTGGCCTGTTCTGCTGCCTGCTGGCTCTCGACCAGATCGGTAATATCCCGGCAATCTTCAATAATGCCCAGCAGCTCTCCGTCAGGCGACAAAAACGGCGTGGCCACCATGTCGCAGTAGACGATGCTGCCGTCCTTTTTACGGCGCATCTGCCTGCTGGCGGCCCTCGGCGCGCCATTGAGTATGCGCCGACCAACGCAGTCCGCGTCGCACAGATCACTGCTGGCGTGCTCGCCGCACCAGTGGCCGATCATCTCCTCGCGCGAGTATCCAAAACAGTTTGTAAAGGTGGCGTTTACCTCTTTTACTATAAAATTGCGGTCGATAACCCGCATGGCGCTGCCAGCGGCGTTAAATATCTGGTACATCTCCATCTGGGCGCGCCGCAGGGCTTTGTCTGACGCGATGCGCTCAGTGATGTCCGTGCCCATGTACACCAGGCCATTAACCGCGCCATCGGGATCAAACAGCGGCACGCGCACTACCTCAAGGGTGTGGGCATCGCCCGCGTCATCATATCCTACTTCTTCCGTTCTGTGCGCCTTGCCGGTCTCGATCACCATTTTATCCAGACGGATGCCCGATTCGGCAATCTGCGCCGGCAGCAGATCGGCGATGCGCTTGCCAACAACATCTGCCTCAAGATTCCCCGTAAACGTCTCAAAAAACTTGTTAACCATCACATAACGGCCATCCGCATCCTTGAGCATCATGAGGCTCGGCAGATTATCAACAACACTGCGCAGCTGCTGCTTGCGCTCCCACAGGGCGGCAGCACTGGCCCTCGCCGACTCAAGCGCCTTTTGCCTTTCTGACGATTCGTGCGCGAGCTTGCGGTTCCAGATCACAATAACTCCAAGCACGCTGCCCAAAAAAAGCACCACCACGCCCGCGACATGAAAAACCAGCGTCCAGTCAACCGACCGCTCAATGCGCAGGTTGGCCCACCGGTTGATGACTGCTGCGAGCTGGTCCTGAGGGATATTGTCCAGGGCCTTATTGAGGATTTCAACAAAAACCGGCCAGTCAGAACGCACGGCGATGCGCGCGGAGTACTGCAACTGGGGCAGCAGCCCCAGGCGCACGTCACGAAGATTTTTGTTGACCACCGAGTATTCCATGGAAAGAGCCAGACCGACCATGGCGTCGACCTGCCTGCTCTGCACGGCTGCAAGGCCTGTATCCTGACTGTGAACATTGACGATTTTTGAATTGGGCAACTGGCTACGCAGGTAATCGGCAAGACCGGCGTGATCGTGCACGGCAACGCTCTTGCCCGCCAGATCGCCTGCCGTGGTCACCATGCGCTCNGTATCGAGCGTAACCACTGCCAGCGGCAACTGGGTAACGGGTTTGGTAAACAGCCAGGGGCCGCCCGCTGGCGGGGTACCTTCGAGGAAGGGCTCCAGATCGGCCATATGCGAGGTGCTGCTGTCTTTCAGCACCGCGTCTGAAACCGGTTGTATGGCAATATTCAAATATCGCCCCGCAAGCTGAACAATATTCAGCCCAAGGCCGCTAAAATTACCCTCGACGTCGACAAACTCAATGGGCTGCCAGTCCTTTTCTATAGCCACGCGCACGGTCTGGTGGGCCGCAAGCCACCCGCGCTCGACCGGGCTAAGAATCAGGGGGCGAGCCATGTTGCCCCACACGCGGTGCGCCGGGTTGCGTATCCAGCGCTCCTCAAGCGCAACCATCTCGGCCCGGCTAATGTGNGCAAGCCCCGCATCCAGCAACTGGGCAATATCATCCCTGTCGCGCAATACCGCCGGGTGCAGATTGCGCGCAAACAGCGGCAAGGCCTGCGGCATAAAAAAACTGTTGAGCCCCATTTTATCTATCACGCCGTAGGCAGAGGGAAAATTGCTCGAAATGCCCACCGCCAATCCATTGGCTACGGACAGAAACAGGTCGGCCCCATTTTTTACCACCAGCAGGCGTGCATCGGGAAAATGATCCCGCATGTAGTACTCCTGCAGCGAGCCTTCCAGAACGGCAATGACCGAATCCCCCAGCTGGCTTGGATCAACAATCTTTTTGCCAGCCTCGACCGAGAGCAGCAGCCCGCCTATGCCTGGCGAAATGGCGGGGCCAAATTTTGCCCAGCGGGCGCGCTCAGGCGTAATATACATGCTAAAATGGATATCGGCCCTCCGCTCGCGCAGGGCATCCAGCGAATCCTGCCAGTCGCTCATGACAAACCTGACGGGGCGGCCNACCTTTTCTCCCCACAACCGCCAAAAATCAATCATCAGACCAACGGGCTCTCCTGTCTTTGAAGTAAAGGAAAGCGGCTCGTTGTCGTTCATACAGGCAATGGTGATAGGCTCTGCAGCCTTGGCCGAGGCATCAGAAGCGAAGGCGCACTGCGCATGACGGGTAAGGACGAGGAATACCAGCAGGCAGAAGGTCAATGTGCGGCAACGTCTGTGCATGGCATCCTCGCATGATCTTTTACAGGAATGATATTTAATTTCTTATAGCAGTAGAGCCAGTAATGCAATAATACTCTGCCCCGGCATTGCGGGCGGCTTTGCGAGACAAGCTCAACCGCATCAGGGCATATGCAATCAGCCGTGCCGCCTGAGGAGGCGGGCTCACTTTGACGCGGGCGGCGCTGTGGGGATATGCTTGGCAAAGAATGGGGGCAGCCCCCGTTGAGAGACAATGCTCCGCACGGGGCGCACACTCTGGCACGACGAGGTTCTTATGTATATTGTTACCGGAGGCGCGGGTTTTATTGGCAGCGCCATGATCTGGCGGCTCAATCAGGCAGGCATAACCGACATCTTGGTTGTTGATAATCTTGGCTCTACGGAAAAATGGAAAAACCTCGTCAACCGCCGCTATGCGCGCTATGTGCACCGCGATAGCTTTTTGGAGATGCTGCGAGGCGACACCCTTGGCTGCCGCGTTGACGCCGTGCTGCACATGGGGGCGTGCTCGTCCACCACTGAAAAAAACGCCGACTTTCTGATGGCCAACAACACGGCCTATACCACCGAGCTGTGCAGATTTGCCCTGAACCACGACGCCCGCTTTATCAATGCAAGCTCGGCCTCAACGTACGGCGATGGTTCACAGGGGTTTGCGGACTGCGCGGAAGTTACGCGCCGCCTCAAGCCCCTGAACATGTACGGTTACTCCAAGCACCTTTTTGACTTGTGGCTGCTCGACAACAAGCTGGACTGCAACGTGGCCAGTCTCAAATTTTTTAATGTCTATGGCCCCAACGANTACCATAAGGNCGACATGCGCAGCGTGGCCTGCAAGGCCTTTCATGAAATCCGGGGCACAGGACGGCTGAGGCTTTTTAAATCAACCACGCCGGATTATGTCGACGGCGGCCAGATGCGTGACTTTGTCTATGTGAAAGACTGCGTGGAACTGATGTTCTGGCTGCTTCAACACCCGGACGTCAACGGTATTTTCAATGTGGGCACGGGCAAGGCGCAGAGCTGGAACGACCTGGCCAAGGCCGTCTTTGCCGCTCTGGGCAAGGAGCCGCGCATAGACTATGTGGACATGCCAGAAACGCTAAAAGGGAAATACCAAAACTTCACCCAGGCTGACATGGGCTGGCTGCGGGGAAAAAACTGCCCCGTGCGCTTTACCCCGGTTGAAGAAGGCATTGCAGACTACGTGGGCCGCTATCTGAGCCAGGACGACCCCTACCTCGAAATGCCCGCCTGACAGGAAGGGGCTACCGTGTCCGCTCGTTTGCCCGGCGCGGCTGGCGTTGCGCACCGGCAGGCCCTCCACGCCCGGTCGGACCAGGGGGGATGATGGGAGCCTCAGCGTGCCGCTATCAGCCCATATTGAGCGCCATGGACTCGGCCCACGATGGAGCGGCGCTGTCCTTGGCGGAAAGCAGCGGTTCCTCCACCGGCCAGTCAATGCCGATGGCCGGGTCGTTCCAGCGGATGGACGCCTCATCCTGCGGGCAATAGAATTCTGTACACTTGTAGTGAAAGTGGGCAATGTCGCTCGTAACCACAAAGCCGTGCGCCAGACCGGGTTGAACCCACATCTGCCACTGATTTTGCTGCGAAAGCTCGACGCCAAACCACTGGCCAAACGTGGGGGAGCCACGGCGGATATCCACAGCGACGTCAAAAACGCTGCCCAGTGAAACATATACCAGTTTGCCCTGAGGACGGTTTTTTTGATAGTGCAGGCCGCGCANAATGCCCCGCGTGGACATGGAATGGTTATCCTGCACAAATGGCAGGGCCATACCGGCNGCTTCGTAACGCTGCTGCTGCCAGGTTTCCACAAAATACCCGCGCTCATCGCCCCAGATCTTTGGCTTGATCAGCAAAACCCCGTCGATGGGCGTTTGAACTACTTCCACTGTCCTATCCCCGTATCCACCAGTTCAAGAAGATATTGGCCATACCCCGTCTTGGCCATAGGCCGCGCCAGCGTGCGCACGTCTTCAGCGGAGATGTAACCGTTGCGCCAGGCTATTTCTTCCAGACAGGCCACCTTGAGGCCCTGACGTTTTTCCACCGCCTGCACAAAGGCTCCGGCGTCCATGAGCGAATCGTGGGTTCCGGTGTCGAGCCATGCAATGCCCCGGCCCATCAGCTCCACATGCAGATCGCCCTGCTGCAGATAGGTATTGTTGACGTCGGTAATTTCCAGCTCGCCCCGGCCCGACGGGCGCACGGCGCGGGCGATGTCCAGCACCTTGCTGTCGTAAAAATACAGCCCGGTCACGGCAAAATTGGATTTGGGCTGCCTGGGCTTTTCTTCAATGCTGACAACCCGCCGCTCGCTGTCAAACTCCACAACGCCGTAGCGTTCGGGATCGCGCACATGGTAGCCAAAAACAGTGGCCCCGCTTTGGCGGGACATGGCCTCGCGGGTGAGGTCGGGCAGCCCGTGACCAAAAAACACGTTGTCGCCCAGCACCAGGCAGGTGTTGTGACCGGCAATATGGTGCTCGGCCAGCAAAAAGGCCTGCGCCAGCCCCTCGGGCCTTGGCTGCTCCACATAGCTGAAACGGCAGCCAAGCTGCGAACCGTCGTGCAGCAGCGCCTTGTAGAGCGGCAGATGCTCCGGTGTGGAAATAAGACAGATATCGCGAATTCCCGCCATCAACAGGATGGACAGCGGGTAGTAAATCATGGGTTTGTCGTAGATGGGCATGAGCTGCTTGCTCACGCTCAGGGTCAAAGGATACAGACGCGACCCCGACCCCCCTGCCAGAACAATTCCTTTCCAGCCGCTCATACCGCCTCCCTTGTCAGTTGCTGCCGCCTGGGCCGCGCTGCGCGTAGTTGGCCGTAATCCACTCCCGGTATGCGCCGCTGCGCACGTGCTCGATCCACGCGGCGTTTTCAAGATACCAGCGGACCGTCTCGCACAGGCCGGACTCAAAACTGCGGGAGGGCTTCCAGCCCAGCTCGGTCTCCATACGGCTGCTGTCAATGGCATACCGGAAATCGTGCCCCGGCCTGTCGGCCACAAAGCTTACAAGATCGGCATGGGGGCCGTTGGCCGACGGAGCCAGCCTGTCAAGGATAGCGCATACGGCAAGCACAACCTCAAGGTTGGTCTTTTCCGCATGTCCGCCGATGTTGTAACAGCGCCCCACCCGGCCTGCCTCGAGCACGCGGGCAATGGCCGCGCAGTGGTCTTCAACGTGCAGCCAGTCGCGGATATTGGCCCCCGTGCCGTACACGGGCAGGGGGTTGCCATCCAGCGCATTGCAGATCATCAGGGGGATGAGCTTTTCGGGAAACTGGCGCGGCCCGTAATTGTTGGAGCAATTGGTCAGCAGCACCGGCAGGCCGTATGTTTCGTGAAACGCGCGCAACATATGGTCGCTGGCGGCCTTGGAGGCGGAGTACGGACTGTTGGGGCTGTAGGGCGTCGTCTCCGTAAAGGCAGGGTCGCCGACCTGCAGCGCGCCATAGACCTCATCGGTCGAGACGTGCAAAAAACGGAATGCTGCGGCGCGCTCCGCAGGCAGACCCCTCCACCACCGGGTTGCAACGCGCAGCAGTGTGGCGGTTCCGAGCACGTTGGTGCGTACAAAGGCCTCCGGATCCACAATGGAGCGGTCCACATGGCTCTCAGCGGCAAAGTTGACGACGGCATCGGGCTGGAACGTCCGCAGCAGCCAGTCCACCAGATCGGCATTGCCGATGTCGCCCCGCACAAAAACGTATTCGGGGTCGCCCTGCAGCGCCGCCAGGTTGGCGAGATTGCCCGCATACGTCAGCTTGTCAAGATTGACCACGCGCACGCCGCGCCGCCGCGCTTCAAGCACGTAGCAGGACCCTATAAATCCGCAACCGCCGGTAACCAGCTGACAGGGCATGCGCGCTCCCGGATTAAAGCCGCCAGAGGTCAAACCCGGCATCAAGCATTTCCTGCTTGTTCCAGAATCCTTTGATATCCATCAGCAGAACCTTGCCCGCAACAAACATGGAGCGGATGACGGCGGGGCTGAGCTGCCCAAAGCTCTCGTGCGACACGGCCAGAATAAGCACGTCAAGGTTGTTGAGCTCGCTCATGGGCAACAGGTGCTGGCCGTATTCGTGCAGGGCTTCGGCCGGGTCGGCCTCCGGGTCGTGCACCAGGGCGGTGATGCCGTATTCCTTGAGCTCCGCTATGATGTCCACCACGCGGGTGTTGCGGATATCCGGCACGTTTTCCTTAAAGGTAAAGCCCAGCAGGCCAACGCGGGCGCCCTTGACATGCTTGTCGGCATTGATCAGGCGCTTGACGCAGATCTCGGCCACGTACTTGCCCATGCCGTCGTTGATGCGGCGGCCCGCCAGAATCACCTCGGGGTGGCAGCCGATTTCTTCGGCCTTGTAGGTCAGGTAGTAAGGGTCGACGCCTATGCAGTGCCCGCCCACCAGCCCGGGACGAAAGTGCAGAAAGTTCCACTTGCTGCCGGCAGCCTCGAGCACCTCAAGCGTATCAATGCCCATGCGGTTAAAAATAAGGGCCAGCTCGTTCATCAGGGCGATGTTGATGTCGCGCTGCGTGTTTTCGATAACCTTGGCGGCTTCGGCAACCTTGATGCACGAGGCCCGGTGGATGCCCGCCGTGACCACCGCGCCGTACACCTTGACCAGCAGGTCGGCGGTGGCTGCGTCAGAGCCGGAAACAACCTTGCGGATGGTTTCGAGCCTGTGCACCTTGTCGCCGGGGTTAATGCGCTCGGGCGAGTAGCCCACGGTAAAGTCGGCGGGAAAGCTCATGCCCGATTCCTTCACCAGCAGGGGGATGCACTCGTCCTCGGTGACGCCGGGGTAGACGGTGGACTCATAGCACACCACGCAGCCCTTGGGCATGTGGCGGCCCACGGTGCGGCTGGCGCCGATCACGGGAGTGAGGTCGGGGGTGCGGTGGCTGTCCACGGGCGTGGGCACGGCCACAATGATCACGCCAGCCTTGCCCAGCTGGGTGGCGTCGCTGGTAAAGCACGCGGTGCTGGCGACGAGGGAGGCGTCGTCCACCTCGTTGGTGGCGTCATGACCCTTATTGAGGGCATCCACGCGCGCTGCGTTGATATCAAAACCAATGACGTCAAAATGGCGGGAAAGGGCCACAGCCAGCGGCAGGCCCACATACCCCAGACCAACAACGGCCACGGAAGATTTTTTATTCAACAGGTCTTCAAATGAAACCATTTGGATATCCTTAACGATTAATGGGTTCCCCCAAATGGGCAGTTCATGCGACAGGCCAACGGGCCGCAAATAATCTGTTGCCGCACAGTTTACCAATCAGCGGACGCCGCCTGTCATACCTCCGCGACAGAGCGGCAGGTCCGATGCTGCAAAACATTTTGGGGTTCTCCCCCCGCAGCGCAGCATGCCAAAAAAATTTCAGAACTCCAGCAGGGCCATCTGTATGGCCACAAAAAAATAGCGCGGAAGACTCCGGCATCACATCAAAGAAGCCTGTGTTCCTGCGCCATGTGCGTGCCCATCGCAAAATTCTTACCTCTGCAATTTAACATAGGAATAATACGCTAATCGCCCCNCCTTGAAAAGCGGGAAATGTCGCTGCAAAATCTCATCGCAGCCGTGCACATGTCGCGCCGCTTTTGCGAAACGCGTGCGCTACAGCAGGTTGCGCAACCGCTCACGGAACATACGCCAACGGTAGCGCCCATGCGCGCACCCATACCTCAAGGCTTCCACCGGCGCGAGGCAAAGAGGATACAAAACATTTACAAGCACAAACCATAAGGGGAATTTGTGTTTTTTCAGCAAATACATACGCCCGGCCGCGTAACTGGCAACCTTTTGCCGTGGGGGCAAGGCATCCCTGGGCGAGGGATGAAAAACGCGAATATCCCTGTACCTGCGCACTTCTGTCTGGGCATGGGCATAGAGCAGAAAATCGGTGTCTTCGCCACAGCCATAGGGCAGCCCCGTTCCCGGGCCGAGAAGAGGGTCGAACCGGAGGCCTTGGACAGCATCCCTGCGGAAAAACTGCACACAAGTTCCCGCAAGGCTGAAAAGACCCGTGCGGCTCACAACACCTTCCGCCATACTGGGAACTGACGCGGCGGCAGAGGGCGTCCATACACCGAGCAGCGCCCCGCAGGAGGGGTGGGCGCGAAAAGCCCCAAAGGCGCGTTCAAGGGTATCCGGCGCATACCAGCAATCATCATCGGGAAAAACTATGATGTCTGCCTTGGCTTGTTCCAGCAAGACATTGCGGGCAACTGAAACTCCCTGCGGGGGCAGCACAATGCGGGTAATGGGCAAGCCGGAATGGCGGGCAAGCATATTATCCAGATAACCCGGAGGATTCTGATCTGCCAGAAGTATCCCGAAGTTTTTGTACGACTGCCCCTCAAGTGACGTAACCAGCCGGTCAAGCTCCTCATTACGGCCAATAGTGGCGATAAGCAGATCAATAGATGGCTGATCAGGTATCGGCGGCAAGCTGACAAGGGTTTTTTGCTCGGGCAGACTCCACAGACGGGGCTTGCCTTGAACCAGGCGAGGCAGATCCGCAACATCCCCAGCAACTCGGGTGCCGCAAAGCCTGCGCACCGCCAAATAGCCGCCGCTACGCGCGAGCCGCAGCAGAGGCTTGAGCTGAACCGCGCCTGGAAAATATTTTCTTGAAAGCCGCAGCAACTCCCGCTCGCTGGCAAACATGGAATCCATGTTGCCGCTCACGCCGCCAGTGAGCATGGTCGCAAAGGGGAGGCAGCCCAGACGGACATTATCCTCACGCAGAGTGCGGCATAAAAAATCGTAGTCCCCTGCGATACGACAGGAGGCATCAAATTTGTGCACTGAAAAAAGCGTACTGCGATGAAACACCCCTGGATGAGGTAGACTCATACCCTGCGGCAGATCACGCCTTGGCTTGGCAGAGGGGCGCATCAGCTCCAGCGCTGAGCCGTTGGGTGTTACAAGCTGCACAGGTGTGGCGTAGTACTCCACGGAGTCGGGTAACAGCCGCAGCTCAGATACGCACTGCGACAGAGCAGACCAATCAAGGCTATCACCTGCACCCAAAAAAATGGTCCATTTGCCTCGCACGCGGGGAAGGGCCTTGTTCCAGGCATCATAGATACCGCAGTCTCTGGCGCGCTCATAAGAGATCGGCAATTGAGCATAATCCTGAACAACCTGCTCCGTGGCATCACCCGACATGGCATCCTGAATAACAACTTCATAGCAAAAAGGGGCGCGGGCAGGAAAGCCCCCCAAGGTTTCATCCAGGGGCTTGGCTGCATTACACACGGCAATGACTATAGAAAGTTCCGGCGCGAGTTCATTCATCGTAAGGCTCATTGTATCCGACGTGCTATTGGTGGCGTCAGCCGATTCTGCCAAGGAGGCGCAATCGCAGGGCAAGTATTTGCCGTTTGCAGGCAAACCGCAATCGCCGCCAGGGATTTTGCTCATATTCGCGCAAAATCTGCCAATGGTCTTCCCGCTGCCCATCGCTGCCTATCGCTTCGCCAACAAAGGCGTAGCCCTGCCGGGGAGTCGGGAATGGACGGGCAGTGCTTTCGTAGCGGAAAAAGGGATCATGGACGCAACACCCGGCTTTAAGCAGACGAGGATAAATGACTTGTTCGAGAAAAAGCTGATCCTGATTAAATATTGTTGTTGGACAAAATTCATTAATGAGGGCTTCAATATCTAAAAATACCCCCCCCCTGCATCCCCACATCCCTGCAAGAATTGGCATCCCGTGATAAGGATGATCACGCATGATATGACCAATCTCTCCACCATCTTCCCATTCCTGAACAGCGCGCCTTTCCCGAATTGTCAATCGAGAATCTGTATCACGAATAATTATTCGTTCAGCGGATGGATCAGCTAATGCCAAGAACCTCCAAAATCTGATGCGATTATCATTCGGGCCGTTTTTTAAAAGGACCTCAGCCCCCGCATCCTGTAACTTCTCTACGATTCCACGTGGCACACTGTCGCCGCAGTAAAAACGCGCGATCCATCCGGGATAAACCTCAGGGGTTTGCAGCGCGTTGACAACCGCGCCCTCGGTGTATTTGGGGTTATCGCCCCAAAGCGAATAGGCAATGAGTTTTTTCAAGCTAACCTCGCCGAATGATCCTTTGATACAATTCAATATGCTGACGAGCAATCATGCTGCTTTCGTAATTGGAAAAAATATGCTCTCGGGCATTACGGCCCCAACGCTGAGCCAGTTCCGGGTTTTGCAGAATAAGCTTTATGCCATACGCCAAGTCCGCCACGTCAAACGCCTTGGCCAAATACCCATTTTTATTATGGATAACCATATCAGGGATCCCCCCAATATCAAAAGCCACACAAGGGGTTCCACAGGCAGAGGACTCTAAAACAGTTGTAGGTAGATTATCTTGCATCGATGGTATTACAAAAACGTCAGCCGCAGCATAAAGAGTAGCCAGGCGGGCGGGATCATGCACAAATCCCACGCTGGTGCTTGGAAAATTCAAGTCATTACCTGCAGGATTTTCACCAAATACAACCAGATGAGCATCCGTTCCCTGTTTCTTCAGGCATTCAAGCGCCTGCAACAGTAGGTGAAATCCTTTGTAATGGATTGTGGAGACTGTCGCGCCAAAAAGGATGACAGGCTTGTCCTCTGGGATGCCCCACAAGCGTCTCATCTCGACCTTGTTTGCCGGAGCAAACAGATTCATATCTATGGCATTGCCAAGATGATGAACCGGTTTACCCCGCCACAATGGGCTGTCGGCCGCCATATCAGTCAGCCAGCGGCTCGGGCAAATGGCCTCAACACGGCTCTGCTGCACTGCCGCCCGTTTAAAATCAAAAAGATGGGAACTTAGGTCAATCGAGAATAAACCTGCACCTAACTGCGGACAGTGCTTGCAGCCATCGCGCCACTTTTCACACTCCATATTGCAGTGACATCCTGCCGTCAAAGGCCATACATCATGAAACGTCCATAGTACGGGGACAGCAAGCTTTTTTAATGAATGCAGTGCAATGGTTGATGCTCCAACCCAGTGCAGATGCGCAACATCTGGATTAATCAACCGTACCCAGCGTTCTAGTGAATGGCCGAACAAAAATGAAGACCAGGGCAATGCTTTGTCTCGACGGGGAAACAGATACAACGGAATTTGCCCAAGCCTTCTGCGCAAATTCCGCAGCAGCCCCGAAGAAGAAAAAAACAAACTATCAGGTTGCTCGGGAGGTACCACTGCAAGCATAGTTACCCGCGCACCACTCCTCTGCAAAGAAGCACACAACCTGCCAGCCGCAGAGTTAGCTCCTAAAGAAGCGGCCACATGCAACACATGCAATTTATGACTGTCTTGATCGCTCAAAATAACTGCCCTGAGTTTTTCAGCTTAATTTATCTAAAATTTTCTGTATCATTTTCATAATTATAAAAGAGGTTATGGAAAACACCGAAAAAAAGCATCTAGCGAGCCTAGCACAGCACGTTACCGGCGGCAGAGTCAATATTTCTTCATATTTTTTTAGCAACAATGATGGAGAGCAATTTTTTTCAATTATTGCTTTATTGAAGGTGCCAGCCGCCCTCCTTTTGCCTGGGTCTGTTGCCATTTCCATCAGGCCATATGCAAAATTTTCGACCGTATGTGGAAAAATCAATATATTTTCTTTTGAGTTGCCCAATGCTTCGCGAGTACCCTCAATGTCGAGTGCGACCATAGGCAAGCCACCGGCCATGCATTCTAGAACACTGTTAGGGAGACCTTCAAAGCGTGAAGAAAATACACCGACGTCCGCAGAGTTTATTAATCCGGCCACGTCCTCAACATTGCCAGCAAAAATAACACTATCCGTAATGCCCAGCGCTAAAGCCATTCCGAGCAATTTCTTAGCATGGGCTGTGGGTCTTCCAGCTAATACCAGACGAGCTGAGGAAGGAAACAAAGGATTTCTCTGCGCCAACGCCCAGCTTTCCAATAAAATATTGTGGGCCTTATGACAACTAAGCGTCGCTATCTTCAAAAAAACTAGCGCATCAGAATCAATATTAAATTTTTGCCGCCACTGAGAACGCGACATTTTGGGGGGGGCAAGCAAAACTGCATTTTGAATATGGAATACTCGCCCATCGGGTGCAAAAATATTTAAAAATTCCAGCCCCGCAGTAGAATTTGAAACAAATATTGAGGGGATACGATTGAGGAAGGGAAACATTTTTAATAAAGGCCCATCCAAACCACCATCTCTTTGCCCCCAGATGCAATGCATGGCCGAAGTGAACGGAAAGGCAAGCGAGGCAAAGATATTGGGCATTCCGCAATAACTAAAAATGTAATCTGGAGAAAAACGCCGCAGATAGAGTAAAAACTCTATTGCGCTTTTTACGGGCCTTGGTTTGGAAAGAGGTAATGGCAACACACAGATGGGCAAACCCGCGCCTCGGCAGAGAGCTGCAGCTTGCTCGCCCTCCTGAAAGGCGCATACTTGCAAAGTATGCCCTAAATGAAGAAATTGCTCAGCCAGCAAAATTGCCTGCCGTTCAGCGCCACCTATGTTGAAGGTGTTGATAAGAAAAAGGATTCTTGCCATTATCCATCCACATGCTACACGCCCCCCAAAACCTTTCAGGGGTACAACCAAAGATTGAAGTTTAATCACCCAATTGCAGTATGTATACCGAACGTTGAGGAACTTCCTCGTAGAACTTATGATAAATTATCTTATACCCACAATTTCTAGCCAATCCTTCAACATCTTTATGGCTATGCGTCACCTGGTACTCTGAAGGCCGTTTATTTTTGACGTCATCATGCCAATCTTGCGTACAAAAAGAGCGTAATGGATGAGCCTCAAAAGCCTTATCGATCACGTCAAACGCGACATAGCCAGATTGCTTGAGAGATTCCCTGGCCTGTGACAAAAAATGTTCCAACGAATTTCCTGGGATAAGATACAAAACGTCTAGTGAATAAATAAAACCGTATCGCTTATCACAAAAACCAGCAAACAAATCGCCCTGCTTTACAATGATATCCGATGAACATAAATGCTTCTTCAATTGAGCGAAAGCTCGGCACGCACCATCATCAATTTCGACTCCAGCAAGATTAGAGAATCCCCATTTATCTAAAGCAAATAAATTTTGTCCTGTACCGCATCCTGCTTCAAAAATGGCAGAATCCTTAGAAATATTATTGTTTATCCAGCACAGCAGATCAAAAGTAAAGGCACGCTTCATTATATGGCGGTATGCATATACATGCCACGCTGAAGCACCATTCTTCCGGCAAATATAATCAACCAGAGCAATTGGTACACCCCAGAAATTTCTGGTGGTGTACTCTACGCAAAGACGCATGGCCGCGCGTTTGACTTTTCTCCCGATGCGAAGTCCGATCTTTGAAAATTTTTGCGCCACGTTGCCAAGCTGTCCTCTTTTATGACTCTGACATGAGTCAGCAAGGGCTACCTTTTTGCAGAGAGCGCCTTTAAGGGCTTCCAACGATAAATTATAAAAAGCAAACTGCGATTGGGGATAAAATCGATGATGATGGTATCGATACTCTGAATGCGTGAATGCCGCATGATTAGCGAGGCTTTCCTCGAAATGTACGCCGGTTGGCTTCATGACCGTGAGTCCATGCTTCGCGGCTACGCGTTCGGTGTGTTCATTTACCCTATTAAAGGGTGGTACAAATAACCGCACTTTCTTATGTGGGAAAAGACGTCGCATCCTTTCAATGCCACTTGCAAACTCAGCATCCTGCTCCTCTGCTGACATTTGAGAAAAATCTACATGTGCAGTACCGTGAAATGCCAGCTCATCCTCAATAGTGTTGAGATAATCAACCAATTCCTTACAATCTTCCATCTGCTTTGGCTGGGATGCCCGACAAATGTCTTCATTTTTCCAGTAGCAAAGAGGGGGCAATTTCGCATATTCCGCAGCCATGCCACCATAATCATGAACTACATTACAACAACCAGAAAGGGTGACAGCATGGACTTGCGTAAACGCGTTGGAATGAAAAATATTACAAAAAGCTTTAAAATTGGCTACATCTGTGTCTGGTGCCACATCGTCATTTCGAAAAACAGGGAAAAAAGCTTTTGTGAGAGCCTGCACCCAGGCATACCGGTAGGACTGCGCACAAATGCTCCACGTTCTCTTGGATCTCAACTCGTCGGCAATCCCGAGCCTCTTCTCCCTGATTTCTTGAAGATGCTTTGAGCACCACGCAAATGCCTCAGAAAAAGCTTCTACACTTCTCTCAGCAACTATATATCCATTGTCCTTATGGCGGACAAGCTCCGGGACGACACCAACAGTAGTACACACAGGAAAGCACCCACACGCCATCGCTTCAATAAGGGGCAGCGGACTAGCTTCATGTGAAGAGCACACAGCATAGATATCACATTGGTTGTAGAGAGCAATTAGATCCCTTTGCTGAATATTTCCTGTTGCTAGGTGTAATGCATATCCCTCTGCCGCAGGCTTAAGAATATCATCAATTCCTTTGACCTGATCAGCGACGTTGCCGCACCAGGCAATCTTCAGAGGGCCGGAGTGTACAGTATCACTTGGGAAAAAGTTGTCGGGATCAAAACCGTTTTTTATGTGGTAACAATCATCGTGATGCTCACGCACCATATTGTACAAAGCAAGTGATGTCGCAACAACAGTATGCGCATCATCAAGATACCGCTTTACAAACTCTGAAGTAGCCAGCGGTCCATATGGAGCATCATACTGCCAACGGTGGCTCGATACTTCTTTTATGACGCGTGAAGGGGGAAAATTGAATTTGTGATGATAGGTTTCACCCCAAAAACATACATGCAACACATCGTAGTGCTGCGGTGATATTGTCGGGTGCTGATTGACATAATATATATCAATTTCAAACTGATTAGACAAAATATTGCGCACGTTGCGAGCGCAATAATCATATGCCCATTCGGGCCTGTCAGCCAAAATAGCAATTCTAGGTTTGCGATTAAATTTACACAATATTGAATCCATATATTTTCTCCACGACTTATATGCAGTATCTGAATGTTTGCAACTCAAATCAAATTTGAGATAAAAAATTTTAATACTACCTGCATGCTAGGCAAAAGCATAAGAGAGAAAACAATATATATATACATTCAAAGCATAAAACTACAAACAAATTTCTGTAAATTGCTTTGGAAACATCTTTGCTCCTATAAAACATGTTAAGCGAGCCATACAGGAGTATTCAACATATACAATTGTGTAATAATCTAATTAAGGCATCACTTAAGCACTTAAAAAAATTCGATTTAAAGCCTCCATAGTGAAGAATATATTCTTACGTTTGCCGCAAAAAAGCAGTACATTTAATGAAAAAACTTCTTAACACTTTTTTCACTCTGTACAATGATTCGAAAAAGAAGGCTTTAAGCTTTTTTTCTTTACTTTTTTTGATCACTAGCCTTTTTTCATCTCTGAAAATGATATTTTCCAATGATGCCCTTTTCTTGGTCGCATTAGACATTACGTCCTGCACAGGCTTAACAAAATATTTTTTAAATACTTCTGGATACGGATATTCATTAACAGCCCTTTCCCAACCAGCTACTGCAATTTCACGGCGATCTTCATCATGTTCAAGATAGTAATGACACAAGTCAATGCATTCTTCAATTGAATCAAATCCAACAACTTCTTTACCCAAGTCAAAAGCTTTCCCCAAGTAACTTTTGTTGTCGCAAATTTGAAGAACTCCATTAGCGGGTAAGTAAAAAGAACGCAAATTAACAGGACCAGTACTGTTATGAATGTTAGGGCCGATCTTCGCCTTACGGAGCCATTCGATTTCTTGCCCAACTGGCAAATATCCGCGTTTCCAACCTCTACCGAAAAAAGCACCATCAGGGAACGCGTTGCCCAATTGTTCCAACCTCACCTTACGAACAGGTGATATTTTGTCCCCCAAAAAAAACAAATCAACTGATCTATTACCGCACAATATATCATTTTTTGTCAGTGTTTTATCATAAAATTCATGCATAAGCCCGAGCGGTAGCCAACCAACATTTTTTACACCCCAACTTTTATATGTATCTATTTCTGCAACATTACCGATCAGGCACATGTCATAGGCTGTGGCTACTGGTCTCGAAAGAGCTTCTGAGGCTTCAGGATCATCATTACAACCAAACACCGTAAAACACGGGAGCAATTTAACAAACTCAGGGTGCAAATTTATGCCGGGACTATTAAAAAAAACATCATACCCTTCGCATAAATGATAGAGGTGCTCATAAAAAAGCATTAACTTTTTGTCATTTAACGTCCAAAGGCGATCGAGCCTTTCAAAAGAAATTGGGTTCGATGGAGGAGAAATACTTAAACAAAATGGATCAACATCAATCCCACTTTTTTGCAACTGCATAACAGTTTCTAAACATAACTTTTCAACGTTATCATATTGAACAGAGGGGAAGTAAGGGTATCCGTAAAGAATTTTCATACGTTCTCTTGTGCCGGGTTAAATCTTGCGCCAAACAGTCATCCATGAATCTCGCACATGAAACAAATATGGCGAGATGTGTTTCCTTTTTATTAAATCACCAATAGCACCACACACTTCACCTATCCACGGGAATGTGGAGGTCAATGAGGGATTTGCATCGTGCCATACGATAACCCCCCCCCTTTTAACAAAAGGAATTAGTTTTAAAGTATCATTATATACAAATTTTCTGTCATGGCAACCATCAATAAAAACAAGATCAAGTTGCGGGAGGTCTGGGACCCAGCTAGCAGTATTAGCAAAAATCTGCCTGACATTAGTGACGCCTGATTTTTTATAGTGATAACCTACAACATCAGGATCAATCACATGAGTAATGAGCCTTCCCCCTTTCCCTGAAAGGGCTTCGTCTTGCGGAATATCCACAGTATAGATAGTTGCATGCGGGGCATTATGGGCCAACCCAAGTGTAGTCAATCCTGTTGAGGTACCTATTTCAAGTACAGCTGTAGTAACTACATTTTTACAAATCGCCATTAATACTTCTGCATCTTTGGCTTCTCTCCCGTTAATATCTTCAACAGATTGATACTCTACTTTTGGAAGATAACTCAAATCAGGCATGTCACACCAGTGCCACAATTTCAATAGCTCTTCATAACTATTACAGGTGATAACAGACGATTTAATATAGTAATGAGAACTGCGCAAATTTCTTAAAATTTTTTTGGCTGCGTTAGCGAGCATGACAACTTTCCTGTTTTGCGGTAACCCAAGGCAATCGGGCTAGTATTTGTCCACGAAAAACATCATTGACATAGGGGCCGCACCAATTTCCACTACAAATTGTATTTATAGTGGCTTGAATATCACCAACACAATGTTTTTCATTAAATACTGATGAATGCACACCAATTGAATACACCGTTGGCCCTAAAAAGTATGCCGGTATTTTCATAGTCGACAGGTACTTTCCAGGTGTTAAGAGCTTTACAGCATCATCTAAGTCCGTCGTAAAAGATCTAACTAGAATTTGGCCTGTATTATTGCATATATCAACATGTATTCTAAAACCGAACACCTCTCGCAGTATTTCATACTCGATAGAGAGCACTGTTTCTTTTGCGATATCAATGACATTCTTACTCATTGATTGCTCTTGAAAAATTTTGACATTTATAAACTTTACTGTATCATCTGCTTTATTTGATATATCAAACAGCGATTCACCATTTATATCCCCAAGATTCACATAACTTCCGACGACATCATCAATTACACCACTCATGGTTAACGAACCATTAGCAAGCAAAATACCTTTGGAGCACAACTGATGAATTGCTGACATATTGTGGCTTACAAAGATTACAGTTCTTCCTTTTTGACCAATTTCATTCATTTTTCCAAGACATTTTTTTTGAAAATCCATATCGCCCACGGCCAGCACTTCATCAACAATAAGGACATCAGGTTCAAGATGTGCCGCTACCGCAAAGGCAAGACGCACATACATGCCTGAAGAATAGCGTTTCACAGGAGTATCGAGAAACTTTTCAACGCCAGCAAAATCTACCATTTCATCAAACTTGCGGCACACCTCAGCCCGGCTCATGCCCAAAATGGCGCCATTGAGAAAAATATTTTCACGGCCGGTCAGTTCGGGGTGAAAGCCTGTGCCAACCTCAAGCAGACTGGCCACTCGGCCCCGCAAAGTAATGCGCCCAGTTGTCGGCTCTGTAATGCGCGAAAGCAGCTTGAGTAGCGTGGATTTTCCCGCGCCGTTGCGCCCGACGATGCCCACGCGGTCACCCGGCATGATGTCAAAATTTATATCCTTCAACGCCCAGAATTCTTCCTGACTCTGCCCGCTCCTGCTGAGCAACCGCTTGGGCAGCTTGAAAATTTCCTCACGCAGCGACTTGTAGCTGGTCTGCCCTTCGTGTCGGATAGTATAGCTCTTGCCAAGCCCTTCGACTGATATGATGGGTTTCATCTACTCGTCCTATATAACGTCCGCAAAAGTGCGTTCAGTCTTGCGAAAAGTTCTGATACCACAATACAGCAGAACAGTCGCGCAGCCCACGCTGATGGAGAGCGCGCGAACAGGGCATTCCATGCTGCCAAGCACCGCCCACCGGAAGCCATCAATGACGCCGACCATGGGATTGCACTCGTAGAGCAGGCCCCACTTCTCCGGCACAATGCCTGACGAAAAGCCCACGGGCGACAGATACAGGCCGAACTGGGTAATGAAGGGAACAATGATGCGGAAGTCACGGTACGTTACGTTAAGCGCGCAAAGTATAAGCCCCGGCCCCAATGCAACAAGGGCGGCGAGCAAGGTCAGGGGTAAAACAGCCAGAACCTGCACTGGTGGCACATACTGATAAAACACCATCATCAGTGCCAACAGCACAAAAGAAATGCCAAAGTCCACCACAGCTACGCCCATGGTCGCAGCGGGGACGATAATCCTGGGGAAATAAACCTTGGAAATCAGATTACTGTTGACAACCAGACTGTTGGCAATGGCAGCGATAGCCGTGGCGAACATCTGCCAGGGGAGCATGGCCACAAAAACCATCAGTGGATATGGAGCCACGCCTTCAGAGGGCAACTTTGCCACCTTTGCAAACACAAACGTAAAGGCCGCCATAGTCAGCAAAGGGCGCAGCACAGCCCACAAAATACCCACCACGGTCTGCTTGTACTGCACAGCCACATCGCGCCATGTCAATATGAGAAAAAGCTCCCGATAACGCCACAGGTCTTTCCAATATTGCCGCTCTGCGCGACCGGCCTCAATGACAAGCTCGTAAGTCATAAACGCTAATAACCCCGCTTATGCTGGTTTTGCAAAAAATCGCTGTACGCATCGTGCAGGCCTGCTTCAAGTTCCCAGCGGGGATTCCAGCCCATGCCAAAAAGCTTGCTCGAATCCATGAGCTTTCTGGGGGTGCCGTCGGGCTTGGTGGCGTCAGTATTGATCTCGCCCTTAAAGCCCACAACCTTTGCCACAAGGCGCGCCACATCAAAAATGGTGCATTCCTGCTGGCTNCCCACATTCACNTGCTCAAAGTCAGAGTAGTTTTCCANCAANAACANGCAGGCNTCTGCCATNTCGTCCACATGCAGAAACTCGCGTAGCGCCTTGCCNGTTCCCCAAATGGTCACAGCCNTCGCGCCGGATTNNTTTGCCTCGTGAAAGCGGCGAATNAGCGCGGGCAGCACATGGCTGTTTTCCGGATGATAGTTGTCGCCGGGGCCATACAGATTGGTGGGCATGGCGCTGATGGCGTCAAAGCCATACTGCTTACGATAGGCTTGGCACATCTTGATGCCAGAAATTTTCGCCAGAGCGTAAGCATCATTGGTTGGTTCCAGCGGCCCGGAGAGCAGATACTCTTCCTTGATGGGCTGTGGGCACAGTTTAGGATAAATGCACGACGAGCCGAGAAACAGCAACTTTTTACAGCCGTTGCGGTAGGCACTGTCAATGACATTGTTCTGGATTTGCAGATTCTGGTAAATGAATTCTGCAGGATATGTGGCATTGGCGTGGATGCCCCCCACCTTGGCGGCAGCCAAAATCACCACATCTGGACGATTTTCGGCAAAAAAAGCACGCACGGCGGCCTGATCGCACAAATCCAGATCCGCATGGGTACGCGTGAGCTGCCGCGCATAGCCAGAACGCGTCAACGCGCGACACAGAGCACTGCCCACAAGCCCACGATGGCCTGCTACATAGACCAGAGCATCCTTGCGCATGGGCCTACTCGTTGTGGCTGAAAGTTTTAAAGCCAGCCACCTTGCACACTGCGTCGCGCATACTCAGCGCCAGATCTTCGCGCGCCATTTCCGCCACCATGTCTTCAAAGGAAGTCTTCGGTTCCCAGCCCAGCTTTTCCTTGGCCTTGGCTGGTTGCCCCAGCAAGGTTTCCACTTCTGTGGGGCGGAAGTAACGCGGATCAACGCGCACAATAACATCGCCTGGCTTGAGGTGGCATTCCATCCCCTGACGGTTGCCCGCTACCTGCTGCAACCGGCTCACGTCAACGCTTGCCACAGCGCCGGTTTCTTCCACGCCAGTGCCCTGCCAGCTTAGTTTTACACCAAGCTCGGCTGCTGCCGCATTGACAAAGTCGCGCACAGAAAACTGGCGGCCGGTGGCAATAACAAAGTCATCCGCCTGTCCTTGCTGCAACATAAGCCACTGCATTTCAACATAATCTTTGGCATGACCCCAGTCACGCTTGGCATCCATATTGCCGAGGTACAGGCAATCCTGAAGGCCAAGCACCATACGCGACATGGCGCGGGTGATCTTGCGGGTCACAAAGGTTTCGCCACGGATGGGCGATTCGTGGTTGAACAGAATACCATTGCAGGCATACATGCCGTAGGCTTCTCGGTAATTAACCGTAATCCAGTAGGCGTAGAGCTTGGCACAAGCATAGGGAGAGCGTGGGTAAAACGGCGTTTTTTCCGTTTGCGGCACTTCCTGCACCAGACCGAAAAGTTCGGAAGTCGAAGCCTGATAGAACCGGGTGCTCGCTGCAAGCCCGGCAATACGAATGGCCTCAAGCAGGCGCAGGGTTCCAAGGGCATCCACATCCGCAGTGTATTCCGGCGATTCAAAAGAGACCTGCACATGGCTTTGCGCTGCCAGATTGTACACTTCGTCGGGCTTTACTTCTTGCATGATGCGCACCAGATTACTGGCATCGCTCAAATCGCCGTAATGCAGAATAAAATGCCGCCGATTGGCATGCGGGTCTTCATACAGATGATCGATGCGGTCTGTGTTGAATAACGAGGCACGCCGCTTGATGCCGTGCACTTCGTAGCCCTTTTGCAAAAGAAATTCTGCGAGGTAAGCCCCATCCTGCCCGGTAATGCCAGTTATAAGCGCTTTTTTCATAATATATATTTATCGGTTAAGTAATGAAGCTATGAGGAAAAATCCTTTGCTGCCTGCAAAGAGGCGGAAAAAATACCCGACAAGAAAGCCCTTGTCCACTGCACCAATTGGCAGCCGAACCGGCAGTCGGTTTTACCCTTCCCTGCCGTAAACGTCGGCAAACCGCACAATGTCGTCTTCACCCAGATAGGCGCCGGACTGTATCTCAATGAGTGTCAGCGGGATAACACCGGGATTTTTGAGCCGGTGCTTTGTACCAACGGGAATATACGTTGACTGGTTCTCAGTGAATAGCCGCACCACATCACCGTTGGTCACCTCTGCCGTGCCGCTTACAACAACCCAGTGTTCGGCGCGGTGGTGGTGCATCTGCAACGAAAGCTCTGCACCAGGGTTGACGATAATGCGTTTAACCTGAAACCGCCCGTCCATGACAAGCGTTTCGTAGCTACCCCAAGGGCGGTATACAAGCGGATGCTGACGGCACTCAGGCCTGTTGTCGCGTTGCAGGCGGCCAACAATTTTTTTGACATCCTGCACACGGTCGCGCGGCGCAACCAGCACGGCATCCTGCGTTTCCACCACCACAAGGCCACTCACGCCAATAGCCGTCACCAGCCTGTGGTTGGCATTAAAATAGCAATCCTCGGCGCCCTCGGTCATCACATCGCCAGAGCACACGTTGCCGCAGTCGTCCCGCTGCCCTATCTGATAAAAGGCCTCCCACGAGCCAAGATCACTCCAGCCCACGCCCAGCGGAACGACAGCCGCAAGATCCGTTTGTTCCATAACCGCATAGTCTATGGAGTCAGACGGAGAGGAAAGAAAGGCCTCTCTGTCCGGGCGGGAAAATGCCTTATCATCATTACGACCGTTCCAGGAGGCTTTGCAGGCGGCGTATATTTGTGGAGCAAATCGCTCGAGCTCTTTCAGATACACAGAAGCCCGCAGCAAAAACATGCCGCTGTTCCATGAATATCCGCCCTTGGCCAGCATGGCGGCGGCAGCATCCGCGGCGGGCTTTTCCACAAAGCGGGCGACTCTGTACCCGCTGGTCCCAAGCGCTTCGCCCTGCTCTATGTAGCCAAAGCCGGTTTCCGGCCCTGTGGGCGCAATGCCAAAGGTAACAATATACCCCTGCTCTGCGAGGGCCGCCGCTTGTTTTACGCCCTCAAAAAATACGGCCTCTTCGCCAATGGCATGGTCAGAAGGCAGTACCAGCATGAGCGGATCAGCATGGTCTTCCTGCAAGGCAAAAGCCGCCAGCGCAATGGCCGGAGCCGTGTTGCGCGGTGCAGGTTCCAGCAGGATATTGCCGACACACCCGCATTCATACAGTTCTGCGGTCACATAAAAGCGGTGTGCCTCATTGCAGACAATAACGGGCTCTATGCTGTCCGGCGTGTGCTGCGCCCGCCGCACGGTATCTTTGAACAAGGTCTTTCCGCCGCCCAGATCAACAAACTGCTTGGGGTAGGTCTCACGCGAAAGCGGCCACAGGCGGGTACCGCTGCCGCCGCACAGAATAACTGGGGCGATGTCCAGCATGGATTTCCTCGTGATTGCGTCAACGTTGCAACAGTACGACCCTTCGCGCAGAAAGACGCGCGAAACGTAAGCGTTAACCATACGCCACCTGACGCACTAAATCAAGCAACGCCGCGTGCCCTTATGGCCCGGTGCACACTGCGGCCTGATCCCTTCAGGCGGGAACAGCACCACCACGTTCTTCCAGAAAGTGCAAAATTTCCGAGGTTTTGTCCTCAAGCAACGAACGGTTGGCCCTGGTTTCCACGTTAAGGCGCAGCAGCGGTTCGGTGTTGGACATGCGCAGGTTAAACCGCCAGTCGGCGAATTCCAGGTTGACCCCATCCAAACTGTCTTCATGCAGAGCCGCAGCCGCATAACGGTCTCGCACCTGCATCATGAGGGCGGGAGCATCCTGCACACGCCGGTTGATCTCACCGCTGCAAGGATAGGCCGCCATACGCTCGGCTACCAATTCTGCGAGCGGCCTGCCCGTGCGGTGCAGCAGCGAGGCTACCAGCAGCCAGGGCAGCATGCCCGAATCACAATAGGCGAAATCGCGGAAATAATGGTGGGCGCTCATTTCACCGCCATACACGGCATCTTCCGCACGCATGCGTTCTTTCATAAAGGCATGCCCGGTCTTGCCCATTACGGGCTGCCCCCCAGCGGCTTCCACAACTTCGCGAGTGTTCCAGTACACCCTTGTGTCGTGCACCACTTTGCCGCCCGGCACGCGGCGCAGCAGCTCCTGCGCCAACAGGCCGATACAGTAGTACCCTTCGATAAAATTGCCCTCGGCGTCATAAAAAA